>Ga0209606_1000074_pt1 | contig 165268 bp, 116 predicted proteins | sample AD_UKC057_MetaG_FD_184412 | JGI IMG/M metagenome (GOLD analysis project Ga0209606, IMG submission 184412) | Active sludge microbial communities of municipal wastewater-treating anaerobic digesters from USA - AD_UKC057_MetaG (SPAdes) (version 2) | ecosystem: Engineered > Bioreactor > Anaerobic... | reverse complement strand
GGCGCCTGGGACGCGGAAGGACGACGGCTACTTCTCCGTGCCCGCCGCCGGCGGTGCCGCCGCGGCCGTGGTGCTGTGCGAGTCGGCGATCGACGCCATGAGCTGCCGCGTGCTTTATCCCGATCGCCGCTGCATCTCCACGTCGGGCGCAAGGCCCGATCCCGGTTGGCTTGCGGAACTCGTGCGCGACCGCTACGACATCTACTGCGGCTTCGACGCCGATCGGACGGGCGACGACATGGCCACCGCAATGATTGGACGCTATCCGATGGTCCGGCGCCTTCGGCCCGCCATGCACGACTGGAACGATGTCCTGAGGTCGAGATCGGTGCTCATCGGCCTTTATCAGGGCGATGGCCTTACGGACCTTCCACGGTCCCCGTAGAACGCATTACGTTACGGCGCCTCGCCGGCGCCCAATTATCCATCACTTCCCCGCGGCACCATCCCGGGCCATGCGCGGCCCATCCCAGCCGCGCACAATTCCCCATCCGCCGGCTTCGATGCGCAGCCGATCGCGACTCCGTCACCGCCACATGCTGCAAACCGATGGTCCAGTTTTCGTGAGCGGCGATGGGTCAATTCTCCTGAGCGCCATGGTACGCACGTCCTACGACGTGACGCGGCGGTTTCGGGGCTCCTGCGTGTGTTGTTTGACGCCCGGCGCCGTTTCAATTAGCATCGTCGATGTTGAAAACGCCAACGAGAAGTCCTATGGGTAGGAGCGTGCCATGCTGCGAACTCTGAAAGCGGTTGTTGCGATTCTCCTCCTCTCTGCCGCGACCGCGTTTTGGGCGGCTGAGGGCGAGACCGGCGACGCGTACTACCGCGTGTCGCTTGCGGATCTCACGATCACGGCGGGACAGCTTCCTGTCGGAGACGTGGTAGCGTTGGCCAGCATCATGTCTCTCAACGATGTGGTCAGGCCCTATGTCGCCCTCACGGGAGACGCCGAGGCGTACGTCGAGCCGTCGTGGAGCGCCCCTTGGGAGCGAAGCGCGTCGGCCGCGATCGTCGCGCGCGCGCCCAAGGACAGGGCCGTTGCCGGGACGCTCTTTCTCCCCAATGAACGCAGCGACGGCATGGTGAAGATCTCCTTCGAGATCCCGGCGTCGAAAGCCTCCGACGACGCGAGGAGGGCGTTTCTCGCGGCCAAGAAGACTCACTACGAACGGCTCCTCGCGCACGGCATTCCGGGCGCGGCGCTGTTCCGGCACCGCGCGTTCGAAGCGAGCCGGGCTCTCGGCGAACGGGCGAAGGTCCCGCAGGAAGACACGCACCCCGACCGCGCGTGGGGCCGCGACGAAGTGCTGGACACCTACGACCTCATGAGCGGCGGCCGCGCCTTAAGCGAGAACCTGCAGCTTGACCGTCTGATAGCGGTCGGCCGCGGAGATGCGCCTTTGGTCGACACGGCGTCTCTGAAAGGCATCACCGTGCAGGACATGGACTGGGCTCCGCTCATCGCTGGCGCCACGCCGCGCCTCGACTCGCTCGCGCGGTGCATCCCGGCCGATCAGCACGCGCTCTTCTTCCCCTCGTTCAAGGCGATGGCGGACCTCATGGACGAGGCCGATGCACACGGGACTCCGATTCTGGAGCTGCTCGAGTCGCGGTCGGAGGACGCCGGCACCAAACAGTTCTACCAGCGGCAGCTGTGCGTGGAGCTCACCGAGCTTGCGCGCACCTTCGGGCCGCAGGTCGTGCGCAGCGTCGCCATGACGGGCTCGGACCCCTACCTCAGAACGGGCTCGGACGTGGCCATCATCTTCGATGCCAAAACGCCGAGGGCCTTGGTCGTGTTCATCGCCGCCAAGCACCAGCTGGCGCTCCAGGCAGGCGGCGGGGTCGACAAGGTCGCGGGCAAGACGGGCGACACCGCGTACACCGGCGTCGTTTCGCCGACGAGACACGTCTGCTCGTACATGGCGCAATTCGGCGACACGGTCGTCGTGACGAATTCCCTTGTCCAGATCAGGCGCATCGGCGAGGCTGTCGCCGGCAAGGAGCCCGCGATCCAGGCTTTGCCGGAGTACGTCTTCTTTCGCACCCGTTATCCGCTCGTCGATGACGAGTCGGCCGCCTTCCTCATCCTGTCGGACGCGACGATCAGGCGCTGGTGCGGGCCCGCGTGGAGGATCGGCAACTCGCGACGAACGCGGGCGGCGGGGCTCATGGCGGAAGCCCAGGCCGCGCGGATCGAAGCGCTCGCCCGCGGTCAAGTAACGCCTGAGGACATCACGCCGGCGGGACCCGTCCCTGGCGGCGGCACGCTCGCGCTCACGCCTGAGGGAGTCGTGTCGTCCGTCTACAACACGCTCAGGTTCATGACGCCCATCGCGGAGCTCGACCTAACGCGCGTGACCGAGAACGAGGCCTACGCCTACAACCGCTGGCGCGACCAGTACCAGCGCTACTGGCGCCAGTACTTCGACCCCATCGGCGCAAAGGTGATGCTGCGCGACGGCGTGCTTCAGAGCGACGTGTCCGTGATCCCGCTCATCGTGTCGAGCGAGTACCACGAGGTCGCGGAGCTCACGCGCGGCGCGCCGCTCGATCCGCAGGCGGGAAACGCGCACGACGCGCTCGCGCGCTTCGTCGTCGCGCTCAACAAAGACTCGCAGTTGATGCAGATGGCCAAGGGCTTCGCCAGCACGATCGTGACGGACAAGCTGGGCATGGAGCCGCTCGGCTGGCTCGGGAAGTGGATCGAGATCTACGCCGATGACGACCCGTTCTGGGAGGAGCTCTCCAAGGCCGAGTCGACCGACGAGTTCATGCGGCAGAACGCCCCGCGTCTTCCGATCGCCGTGCATTTGCACGTGTCGGACCCCGTGAAGCTCGCGGTGTTCCTGTCATCGCTGCGGGCGTGGGTCGATCAGACGTCTCCCGGGCTCACCGTGTGGGATACGCGGCAGCACAAGGAAACCCAGTACGTGCGCATCAGGCCCGCGGACACGCGGCACGGCGACATGCCGGAGGGACTTGCGATTTGTTATGCGACCATGCCGGACGCCTTCGTCATCACGCTCAACGAGTCTCTCCTGCAGCGCACAATCGACTGGCGGCACGCGGCCGGAGAAGGCAAGGACGCCGCGCCTGCCGCCCCGCTCGTCGGGGAGAGTGTGGCCGCGCAGATGTCGGCAAGAGGCATCCGGGTGCTCCTTACGCTTTTCGGAGAAGAGTACCGCAGGCGTACGCAAGTGCGCGCCTGGAATGCGCTTCCGATCCTCAACGAGCTGAGACGCATATGCCCTGACGCCGATCCGGTCGCGCTCTACGAGCAGCTCTGGCACATACGCTTGCTATGCCCGGCCGGCGGCTCCTATCGCTGGAACGAGGAATGGCAGACGATGGAGTCGACCATGCTCGGGAACCCCGGCCGACAACTGCCTTGCCCCGCCATGCCGGCGGCGCTCCGCGCGGTGACGCGCGGGAATCTCGGCCTCACATTCGAGCAGAACGGCGTGCGCGCGTGTGTCCAACTCGCCCGCGAGGCGGCGTCCGGGAAGTAGAACTGTCGTCGGCCGCACCGGCGGCGGGTGCTTGCGGGGGTCCTTGCCTGCGGAGATCTCGCGCGCGGGTTCGCGCGCGGCGCCGGGGCGAAACGCGGGGCGCGAAGGGTTCGGGAGGCGTTCGGGCCGATCAGGCGGGCCGGAGCCGCGGGCGAGCCCGGCGCGTTTCGCGCGCGGAGTGCGCGCCGGGCTCGCCCGCGGCGGTTTCGGGGCTCCTGCCTGTGTTGCTTGGTGCCCGGGGCGTTTCAATCAGCATCGTCGATGACGAAAACGCCAACGAGAAGTCCTATGGGTAGGCCCCTTACCGGCTCACCGCATCGAAGCCGCCGCCGAGGGCTCGCGAACCGTCCGCCGCCATCGCCTTCTTGGGCTGGAAGGTTACCGTCACCTCCTGGCCGCCGCGGAGCACCTTGAGCTGGACGTCCTCCGTGCCCTGCACGCCGAAGAAGATGGCCTGGACCTCCATGAGGTTCTGAAACTCCTTTCCCTCCATGCCGACGATGATGTCCCCCGACTGGAACCCGACCTTGGCGAGATACCCCGCCGGGTCGTCGACCGTCACGGCGAGCGCGTTGAGCGGTTTTGGGGCGAAGCGAACCTCGCGGTCCCCGGGGATCGTCACACGCATTTCCTCCAACCGGCCGGTGCCGTACATTTGGATGCGATACTCGCCGGGCGTGAGCCTCGTGAACTCGGCCTTGCCGTCCTTGCCGATGCGCTGGTCGCTACGGAAGTCGGCCGTGCGCGGGACCGGTCGCAGCGAGAGCGTGGCGTTCGCGGGCGCATCATCGACGACGATCGTCACGGAGTGGAGTTCGGGGATGGCGATCTCGGCCGCGTTCGGGCCGGCCTTGAGCGTCACCGGCACCCGTTCGACGGGACGGAAGGAACTCTGGGCCGACTTGATGGAGAGGACGACGTCGTAGGAGCCCGGCTCGACGGGGCCGAACGTCTGGCTCCCCTCGGGCGAGAGCCCTTTACGACCCGGCCCGACGGGCGCATACGGCTGCGCGCGCCATGCGGTGCGCGTCCCCCCCTGCCGCTCCTCCGGCGCGGCCCTCTGCAGGGTGAGCATCAGGGAACCTTCGTAGCCGCTCCCCGCGTAGTTGACGATGGTGACATCGAGCGTCGCCGGGTCCGCGAAACGAACGACGACAGGTTCGGTCTGGCCGGGGAGGTACTCGACCGCTTTCTCGCCGTACGCCTCCGTGAGGATGCTGACGAAGAAGTGCAGGTCCTCCTCCTCGTCGTCGCCCGGGCTACCGGCGCCATCGGCGACGGGCGATCGGAGCAGCCAGTACGAGCCGTCCTTGCACTTGACCACGGTTCCTCCGCCCGACGACGATTGGTTCTTCGAGCGCCGGGACGTAGAGATCGAGGCGTTGCGGATGATCTCGTCCTTCGGGCCGTACACCCAGATGACGAGGTAGTCCGCCGGATCGATAGCGGGCACCGTCAGGTTCCGCACGACCATGTGGTCGGCGACCTCGACGGTCTCGGCGGCGACGGCGGGCCCCTGGTACCCGCGCTGGACGCCGACGGCATAAGTGCCCGGCGCCAGGTCACGAAAGGCGTACGAGAATTTGTTGTGGCTGTGCACCCAGGCGATGTTCCCCTCGCGCCCGAGCCGCTCGAGGTCCGGCGCCGCGCCCGGCGCAAGGCGCATCAGGCGGACCTGCGCCTGGTCGCTCTCCTCGTCCTTGGGGAAGAGGACCTTGCCCTTGACCCCCGGGCGGCCCTTGAGCTGTAACGTCACCGCCGGCGGCTGGCGGCCCGGCTCGACCGTGACGTCGACCGCGTCCGATCGATACTCCTCGCCGTCGGCCTCGCAGGACGCCCTCACCTTGAAGGCGCCGGCGCCGACGCGGATGCGGACGATCGGATCGTCCGGCGTCCACACGCCCGTCCAGGAGCGCTGCTCCCCGTAGGCGTTTTGCGTCACGATCATCGCCTCCTTCGGCTGTCCGCCGCCGGGCAGGACGACCGCGCACGCGATGTCGAAGACCGGCTCCGCCGTAAACTCGATCTCGGCGCCTGGCTCGACTTGATCCGTGCGCCCCTTGCTCGAGAAAGCGTACCCCTCGGCCTGGGCGCTGACCCGGTGGCGCGCGTCGGCGAGCCCCTCGATGGCGAAGGTGCCCTTCGCGTCGGTGCACACCTCCCGCCTCGTTGCCTGGCGGAACCGATGCGAGGCGACGACCTCGAGGACGACGTCCTCGAGGCTCGGGTCCTGCGGCGCGGCCTCCCCGCGGCCCCGCCTGGCGCCGCCGCGCTCAAGGATCCGCTCGGCGCGAACGGTGGCGCCCGCGAGCGGCTCGCCGTCCGCCGTGAGGATGCGTCCCGTGATTGTTCCCGTGCCGCCCTCGATGTTCTCGGCGGGCAGGGCCGCGAGGAGTTCGCTCAGGCCCTGCTCCGCGCTCTTGGGGATGAGGGGAGCAGGAGGATCCGCCTTCCGCCCGGCGCCGGGGGCGGGTCCCTCCGCGGGAGCCGGGACGATTTCGGGGGCGGCGGCGGGCCCGGCCGGCCGCGACCAGAAGAGCGCCCCCACGCCGAGCCCGATGAAGAAGAAAAGGAAGTTGAGAAGCGCGATACGCACCACGTGACACCTCCTTTCCGGCTAGCGGCGGATGCCCATTGTAGACCGTCAGTCGGGCAGGTGAAAGAAAATTTCGCCGGCGCAAGGCGTCGGGCTTGGCGGACGCGAAGCGCGGCGCGCCTACCACGGCTTGAGGAAATCGCGCAGCGTGCCGAGGATGCGCGCCCCCCGCGACGACGTCGGCGGACCGCGGCGTCTGGCTCAGGATCCCCTCTCGCCGAAGTACTGGCCGGCGTCGAGCCTTCGCCGCTGGCCGTCGGACAGGGCGACCTCGCACCACTTCTCGCGGACGGTGTCGACGGCGTCCCCGAGCTCGCCCCGCAGGATGACGTGTTCGCCGGGGCGGTAGCGGCGCCGGAAGCAGTTGTCGGCGAGGGAGTCGAAGTTGCTCAGCGTGAGATGCTGGTTGAAGTAGGGCAGCCTCTGGAGGAAGCCGCGGACGTTGCCGATGCGCTCGACGGTGGCGACCGGCTCCTTCTCGAGGGATTTCGCGCCCTTCGGGTAGATGGCGCGGATTGGGAAGGGGATCTCGATGCCGTAGAACCTGAAGGCGTACCAGATCTGGGTCATCAGGGCATCCTTGACCGAGCGCCGGAGCGCGTAGTCGGCGAGACAGAATTTGAGCTCGTAGTCGATGGAGAAGTCGTTGTACTTGACCGTCCTCACGCGCGGCGCCGGGTCCTTGAGGATGCGGTCCTCGCGCAGGAGGATCGTGCGCATCACCTCCTCGACCTTGAACGGCGCGGCCGGCGCGGGCACGTGCCACACCCACCAGTTCTCTTCCGAGCCGAAGTGACCCGGCTCGCGCGAGAAGTCCCACCGCGCGGTGAAATGGAGCGTCGCGAGGAGCGGCAGGACGAAGCAGGCGAGGACGAGGAAGAACATCCGCGCTTCGCCCGCCGCACGGCGTACCGGAAGAACGCGATGCCGATCGACGTCGTCAGGGCGATGAAGATCGCCAGGTTCCGCAGGGTCGGCAGGATCGCCGCGACCTCGAGCTGCGCGAGGAGGAGCTCTCTGAGCGCCTTGACCGTGTGCGTGATGGGAAGGAAGGCCGCCGCCCACCGGAACGGCGCGGGCAGCACCTCGACGAGGAAAAGGACTCCTCCCAGGAAGTAGCTCGACGTCCCGAAGAGGGCGCCCACGAGATTTCCCTGCTTGAAGATCATGATGAAGCGCGCCGACAGCATCCCGACGGCGAGGAACGTCAGGAACGTCGCCGCGCCCGCATCGTGCTCGCGCACATCAGGCGGGCATACTACCTGAAATGCGTGCTCGGGAATCTCGGTGCGATCGCGCCGCTTCCCAACGTCTACGTCGACCTGGCGATGCTCAACAACTGCCGGTTCCCTGGAAGCTCTCGATCAGCGACGAGCGCCGCAAACCGGTCTTCACGTCCTTCGCCTACGAGGAACTGCGCGGAATTCGCAAGGCGGCCCAGCGCCGCGGGCTCGGCCGGGATTTCCTGCGGGGTCTTTTTTACGAAAACGGCCTGCCCATGGCGCATCGAGAGCGTGGCGGAGCGTTGGGCCTCGCCGGAGGCCGCATGGCAAGCTGGCGGTGCCGCGGCACCGAGGAGGATCCGATGATGGCGCGCTCGCGTTGCATTGTCCGGGCGGTGGCGGCGGTTTGGCTGGGTTTCCCGCCGCTGGGCGCCGCGCCGACCGCGGTTTCGGGGCTCCCGCGTGTGTTGCTTGACACCCGGGGCGTTTCAATTAGCATCGTCGATGATAAAAACGCCAACGAGAAGTCCTATGGGTTGTTCTTTAAACGGTTATGCGCTTGAAAATACATCAAGACGCTGAATTGCACTCCAAGTTAGAATTTCTAGACACGGTCTATCATTAGGATTTCAGATGCAAGAAATAGAAGAAATAATTCAGGAAGACCACTCTTGGCCTGTTTTGCCCAAGCGGCCCCTCCTGTTTGTGATGATTCTGTCAACACTGGTTGGATTTGCCTTTCAGGGCAGTCGCGGCTTGTATGAGTCTACGGAAGGCCGGTACGCGGAATGCGCCCGGCAGAGCATGGAGCAGGGGACCTTGGACGAACCGGTTCTCAATGGTGAAAACCACTGGACCAAACCACCGTTAACCTACTATGTCATCGCAGCAGGAATGAAGGTGTTTGGAGAAAACGCCTGGGGAGCCCGTATCGGCCAATCCTTCGCTTTTGTTTTCACGGTACTCGCCGTCTATTATCTTGGGGCGCTTCTCTGGGGCTCCCGGGCTGCCTTTTTCTGCGGGGTGGCTTACGGACTTTGTCCTTTTACAGTCGGTTCCGCCAATGCGCTGTCAACCGATACACTACTGACAATGTGGGAAACTCTCACGTTACTTTGTTTCTGGCTGGCCGTTCGCCGCGGAGGCTGGTATTACATAGTACTCACATGGGCCGCCTTCGGATTCGCGTTTCTAACGAAGGGGTTTCCCGCCCTGCTCTGTATGATTGCACCAACAATTAGCTTTTTCTATTTTCGTCGGCGGGGCGAGAAGGTGCCGCAATTCTTTAATCCTCTCGGTATCGCCGTGTTTTTACTGATCGGTTTTTCATGGTATGCCGTCAAAGGCTGGACCCATCCGGGCCTGATGCACAATTGGATATTTAAAGAGGGAATCGCCCGCAATGTCGCCGGTCAATACAATCGTAACTCGCAATGGTTCAAACCATTTACTATGTATTTCCCGTCTCTCCTGTTCGGAATGCTTCCTTGGGTTTTTATCATCGCCTTTCGTTGGAAACGGATTCCGTGGCCGACCGATATGTGGAAACGGATTTCCTCGTGGCCCCATTCTGCGGAATGGTTATTTGTAATCACTGCTTTCTTTATTCCTCTCGCCGTATTCTGTCTGAGCACCTCACGACTGCCTCTTTACGTGCTGCCTCTGTTTGCACCTATGGCTTTGACGGTCGGCAAAGGACTTGAGTGGCTGGTCTCCGAGAGGCACATCAGCCTCAAGTTGATCAAGTGGACATCGATCACGTGCATGCTTGTAATGGTCATTGCAAAGGGAGCCATCCCTTACAGGTCTGATCCCAAAGACATGCTTGTCCTTGCGCAGGATTTGAAACCGGCTTTGGAAAAGTATTCGTCCTATGACCTACATATTTTAAATCGGGACTGTCCCTACGGACTTCAGTTCTATTTAAAGAAGTCGCCCATAGATACAATCGAATTCAAAGATCCGACGGACGCCCAGGGCAAGATCAGGGATGTGGTCAAGAAGGCCAAGGCAGGCACTCCCCAATTGACCATTATTCGCACAAAGATGCTTAAAAAATTAGAGCAACTTATAGACGGACGCATCTATCAGGTCATACCGGTCAATAACGACTGGGCTCTTATTGTAATAACTCCTCCCGATTCTTCCAATCCGACATCTTGAAATTTAACCCGATTCTGGCAAGGAAGTGGTTCGACTCAAAAGAAACAGGCCGCACAAATCTTAAACGGTGTGCGGCCTGCCCCACTTTCCGCGGTTGTGGGCGGCAATTTTATGATTACGTAAAGACCGGTGGGGTCAGTGGTTAACTCCATCCGCTGCCAGAATCGCCCGCGCCGATTCGCGGCTCCACGCGGCCAAAAGACGCAGGACTCTGCGGTAGTTCTGAATCGCCAGCGCGATCTCCTTGGCTTGCGAGGGCGAGACGACGGTCTGCACGAGGCGTCCTCCCTCACGGCGCGACCAGATATGGTACGGACCGTGCCGCGCGCTGGGATCCTGCATGCAAGGGCAATGGGGCTTGCCGCAGGTATTGAAACGCTTCACCAACGTTCCGGCACATAGGGTGTCTACCGCCAAAATACGCCGGCGGTAGAGGGCACAACGGCTTTGTTTCTTCCCGTGGGGCTTCGAAATTGTTTTTGCCAAGGGTATTGACCCCGTGAAATCGTGCCATTGTTATATGGCAAGACTAAGAAGCTGTCAAGGGAGAAAGATGAAAAGAAGCGCCGTATTCATGCCTCCTTTCGAGCTGGCCGAAGAACGACTGGGCCCGCTGCCCATCGTGAATCACTTTCCGGGCCTGCGGCAAATGGAGCGCCTGCTCGATGCGCATGTCCCGACGAAGCATGATCGAAGTTCTTTGCCTTCCGCAAAGGCGTTGGGGGTGCTCATCCGTTCCATCACCGTCGAGCGGGAGCCGATGTGCCGGCACTACGAGAGCGTCAGCGGTTTCTGGCCGCCGGCATTTGGGCTCAGCTCTCGCCAAGCGAAGAAGCTCACGGAGGACCAGCTCGGACGGGCTCTGGATCGTCTCTTTGGCGCTGATGTATACGGCAAAACAAAGAAGACTTTATAGACAAATTACACAAATGCCCGAAGCGCAACTGCTCGTTTGGCAAAAGCGGCAGGAAACGGCTTAGATTTGAAGGTTTTTGTTAAATTCATGGTCTCGTCTTACCTGGAAATCCACGCGAGCCCGGAGAAGGCAGGGAAGGGGGAGGGCGCGCTCGAGGCCGCCGCCGAAGCAGAAAGCCCCGCCGGAAGAGGAGCGCTCGGGCCTGGTCCCGGTGAGGCTCCGATTCCTCCGCGCCGCGCCCCTGCCCTTTGGCAAGCTCCGTCGCGCGCCCTATAATCGGGTTCGATGCGGGAATCGGCGCATGCGCGGGCTCGCCGGGAGTGGCGCGGGGGCGCGCCTCCCGCGGGCGGAGAACGCTGTCATGACGCTGCTGCTGGTCCTCTTTCTTTCCGCGCAGGAACGCGGCGTCCAGGATGCCGACATCGACGCGGCCGTGCGGGCGCGCGTGGCCGCGATGACCGCGTGCCGGCCGGCCGAGCTTTGGGAACATGCCGCCGCTCTGGAGGCCCTCGGCGCCGCGGCGGCCGACGCGGTCATGGAGGGCCTGAAGAGCGCCTCGCCGCAAGTGCGCCTTGGCTGCGCGAAGGCGCTCCTGGGCATGAACGCTCCCGAGGCGGGGGAGAAGGCCCTCAGGGAGCTGGTGGACAGCAAGGCGCCCGCCGAGCTGCGCCTCGCGGCGCTCGCGCTGCTCAGGTCGTCGCTCGATGACGCCTTGGCGCCGGTGCTCCAACGCCTCGCGCAGGAGGACGCCGATCCGCGGGTGCGCATCGAGGCGGCGCGCACGCTCTGGGATGTGGCGGGGGACCGCTGGGCTCGGGAGCGCATCGAGCGCTTCCTGCTTTCGGACGACAAGGCCCTGCGGGATCGCGCCGCCCTGGCGCTGGGCGAGATGGGCTATGTCGAGGGCGTCGCCAAGAAGATCCTGGCCAGGCTCGCGGGCGAGCCCACCGACGATGGGCTCCGCGCGGTGTTGATCCTCAGGATCGAGCGCCTGGCCAAGGAGCGCGAGGCCTCGGCCAATCCCTTCGACCTGGGACGCGACGCCCTGGTGCGCCAGAAGGACGCCGAAATCGCGCGGCTCTCCCAGGAGCTCGCGGCGCTCAGGCAGGTGCAACTCCGCGGCGACAAGGGCGCCGATCCCCTGCTGGACTGGGTCATGGCCCGGATCAGGGAGAACTACGTCGACGAGGCGGAGCTGAACGAGGTGGCCCTCCGCGTGGGCGCCGCCAAGGGGCTTCTGAACGCCTTGGATCGCTTCTCGACCTTCATGGATGTCGACGAGACGCAGCAATTCGAGGACTCCATCAGCGGCGCGTACACCGGCGTGGGCGCGCAGATTTCCCAGGACCGCGACACCGGCCAGCTCGTCATCGTGCGGCCGCTTTACAACGGACCCGCCTACCGGGCGGGCCTGAAGCCCCAGGACCGCATCCTGGAGATCGACGGCCTGGAGACCAAGGGCAAGGACATGACGGAGATCATGCGCCTCCTGAAGGGGAAGCGCGCTTCGCACGTCAAACTCCAGGTCATGCGGCGCGGGTGGAAGGAGCCCCGCGAGTTCGACATCGTGCGGGCGGAAATCAAGATGGAGAACGTGCGCACGCGGCTGCTGCCCTGCGGGATCGCCTACGTGCGCCTGGACCATTTCGGCGAGCGCGCCTTCGACGAACTCCTGGAAGGCCTCGCCGCGCTGGGGCCCGCGGGGTTCCAGGCGATCATTCTCGATCTGCGCGGCAATCCGGGGGGGCTCCTCAGCGAGGCGGTGAAGATCGTCGATCTCTTCGTGGCGGAGGACCCGCGGCCGATCGTGACGCAGCGGGGCCGCATCGGCGAGAAGGCCGAGATGAGCCGCAACGCCCCGCCGCAGTACCTCTCCGAGCCCCTCGTCATCCTCATCGACAAGGCCAGCGCGAGCGCGTCGGAGATCGTCGCCGGCGCGCTCCAGGATTACGATCATCGCGCCGTCCTCGTGGGCGAGCGGACGTTCGGCAAGGGAAGCGTGCAGCGCATCTTTCCCGTGCCGCCGGAACTGGGCGGTCTGGTGGGCGGCCGATCGGCCCTGCGCCTCACGGTCCAGTATTACTACCTCCCGAGCGGCCGCTGCATTCACACGCGCCGCGATGCGGAGGGGCGCGTCACGGCGGAAGGCGGCGTCACCCCCGACGTGGAGGTCGCCCCGCCGAGCTGGCCGCTGTGGAAGGCCAACGAGCTCGAGCAGCTAGCGGAGATGCCGGCGCTCAAGGACTATGTCCAGCGGCTCCTGGAGCCGGCGCACGCGGAGCGCAGCGCGGCGCTGCTTCTGGGCGGGGACGGCGGCGATCCGGAGCGCTATCCGGGCTTCAAGGAGTTCTTCGAGCAGATCAAGGACGCGACGCGCTGCACGCCCGCCGACGTCCGGCTGGTGGTGCGCGCCAACCTCTGGCGCGCCTACGAGGATGCGCAGGGCCGGGAGCTGCCCGCGGATTTTCAGGACGACCGGCAGCTCAGGCGGGCGATCGCCGAGATCTTGAAGCGCCTCGGCCTCGATCCGGCCAAGGAGCCGGCGTACGCGGGAATCGACGCGCCGCAGGAGCGGTGAGGCGGCTCAGTTGCGGGCCGAGGGCGCCAGCCGCCCGCCGTGCTGCCGGTAGCTCACCTTCCAGCGATCCTCGGCGCCGTCGTAGTCGATGTCCAGCTCGACGTCGAAGGCGCGGGGGATGTCGTAGACGGCGCGGAAGTCCTCCTTGCGGTCGGAGTCCTGCTTGCCCATCAGATCGTAGTCGATGAGGTTGAAGACGATCTCGCCCCAGTCATCGGTGCGGGTGATGCCCCAGCCCGCGAACACCGCCGCGCCGAGCGGCCCGAACTTCGCGAGGGCGTATCTGCGAATGCCCTCCAGAAGCTCGGCGCCCGAGACGTGGACGTCGACGACGGAGGCTTCGCCGCGGATCTGGCGCAGCGTCCAGTCCAGCGCCTCGTAGACGAAATTGTACGCATCCTGCGGATAGCGTCGATCGGCGCGCAGCAGCTTCTCAAGGCGCTCGATCGAAGTCAAGATCGTCTCGCTCATGGGCGCTCCTCCAACCGGCCCGCCGCGGCGGGCATCGCCGCCTTCCTGAAGATGGATCGGCCGAGGGGGGGAGGAAACTTGAAGGTTCCGGGGGGCGCCGCTCATGCCGCGCCGCGGCGCAGCCGGATGAGGAGACACTCCAGGATCAGGTCCGGGTGAATGTTGGCGTCGATGTCCGCGGCCGCCGCGACAATGCGCTCGGTCATGTGGAGCACGCCGCGCAAATCGAGGGCGTCGAAAATCGTGGGGGCCGCGGGCGTTTCGCCGCAGAGCGCCGCGGTGCGGCGCCGTGCGTGGGCCGCCAGGTGCGCGCACAGCGCGCGCAGCCGCTCGCGCCGATCCTCGCCGGGCGCGTAGTCGGCCAGCACGTCGGAATCGAGTTCGTCGCGGCGGGCCGGGTCGGCGAGGATCCGCTCCAGATCGGGGTTTTCGGGCGGCGGGGGATAGGCCTCCGCCGCGTAGAGCGGCAGCCGGTGGCAGCGCGACACGATCGTGGGCAGCAGGGCGCCGAGGTTTCCGGTGGTGCAGAGATAGAGCGTCGCCCCGCCCGGCTCCTCGAGAGTCTTCAGGAACGCGTGCGCCGCGGGGAGGGTGAGCCGCTCGAGGCGCGGCGCGAAAACCACGCGCCGTCCGTTGTGGGCGATCGCGAGGGCGCCGATGAGCTCTCTCACGGCGTCGATGTCGATGGCGGCGCGGTTCGCGGCAAGTTCGAAGAACGCCGGGGAGGCGCCCCGCGCCACGGCGCGGCACGGGCGGCAGGCGCCGCAAGGCGCCATGCCGCGGGCGGGCCCCTCGGGGCACAGGAAGGCAAGGGCGATGTCCCGGGCGACGCGATCGCGCTCTTCCGGGGCCGGGCCCCAGAGGAGATAGGCATGGGCGAGGCGGTCGGCCGCGAGGGCGCGCGCGAAGTAGTCGCGGACGAAGGCGGCGTTCATGCGGGGCTCCGCCGCGGAGTCGCGCGCCGGCGGCGGCGCATAAGGGCCCGGAGGCGCGCCAGGATCTTCAGGCAGATCGTATCCGCCGGCAGGTGCGCGTTGACGACCATTGCCTTGCCCCGCGCGCGGCGCGCGAGGGCGAGGAACTCCGCGCGGACCTCGGCGAGGTAGCGGCTGCCGCGCGCCTCGATGCGGTCGGCTTTGCCGCGCCGGCGGGCCGCCGCCTCCTCGGGCGCGAGGTCGAGGAGGACGACCAGGTCCGGCTCGCGCCCGCCGGTGGCGATCAGGCTGAGCGCGCGCGCCTTCGCGACTCCCAGGCCCAGGCCGCGCCCCTGGTACGCCACGGTGGACCAGAAGCACCGGTCCGAGAGCACGAACCGGCCGCGGTCCAGGGCGGGGAGAATCACGCGGCGGTACAGGTCGGCGCGCGCCGCCAGGTAGAGGAACATCTCCGCCTCCCGGCCGGGCGCGTTCTTCCCGCGTTCCAGGAGGAGGCGCCGCACCGCCTCGGCGACAGGCGTAGCGCCCGGTTCCCGCACCAGAAGGGCGCGGGTCTTCGTGTCCGCGAGGCGGTCGGCGACCAGCGCGGCCTGGGTGCTCTTGCCCGCGCCGTCGATGCCCTCGAAAGCGATGAGAATGCCGGGGACGCGGGCGGTGGTGGCCATAGGGAGGCCATCGTAGCGGCGGCGGAGAAGGGGCGCAACGGGCGGGTGAGACCGGGGGCCTTACGGCCGCCGCTTGAGCACCGCCAGCGTGATGTCGTCGGACTGCGGCGCCGCCCCCCGCCACGCCGCCACCCGGTCCACGATGTGCGCCGCGATTTCGGCCGCCGACCGATCCAGCGCGTGAACCAACTCGGCCGTGAAGCGCGCCTGGCCGTATTCCTCCTCCCGCGCGTTCATGGCCTCCGTGATGCCGTCGCTGTACAGGACGAGGCAGTCCCCGGGCTCCAGGGCCAGCGCCGCCTCGGGCGCCGCGGCGTGGCCGAAGCCCGCGCGCAGGCCCAGCGCCACGCCCGGAACGTTGCAGACCTCGACGGCTCGGGTGCGCGCGCGGACGACAATGGGAGGGTTGTGGCCGGCGCGCACGAGGCGGATCTCGCCGTCGTCCTCGGCGAAGCGCAGATAGGCCATGCTCACGAACATGCCGTCCTTCAGGTCGGGCGTGATGATCTCCTCGACCAGATCGATCGTTCCGGACGGACCCCGGCCCGCCTGGACGGCGAGCCTGAGCAGGCAGCGCATCATGCTCATAATGAGCGCGGCGGGAATTCCCTTCCCCGACACGTCGGCCACGGCAAGCCCCCACGCGCCCTCCCTGAGATCCAGGAAGTCGTAGTAGTCGCCGCCGATCTCCCGGGCGGGAAGCCACTGCGCCGCCACGTCCCAAGTGCGCAGCTCGGGCGGGCGCTCGGGCATGAGGCCCTTCTGGATCGCGCGGGCGATGCCCAACTCCTTCTCCATGGCCTTCTGGGCGGCGCGGCGCTCCTGCATGTCCTTGAGGCTTGCCACCATGTGGTTGAAGGTGCGGGCCAGATCGCCGACCTCGTCGCCGGATCCGACCGTGCTCCGACAGTCGAGATTGCCCCGGCCGACGGCGCGCATGTCGCGGGCCAGGGCGCGGATCGGCCGGGTGAGCAGCATGCCCAGGAGGATCGACACGGCGGCCGCCACCGCGATCCCCGCGATCACCGAGCGGACGACCTCGCCCCAAAGCTTGTGCTCGGCGGCCTGGATGTCCGCGGCGGAGAGATACACGGCGATGCGGCCCACCAGAACGCCGTTGCGCGTCATGTCGCTCGTGAAGCTCCGGACGGGGACCGATCCCTTCACGCCCTCGTGGATCGTGACGCCGGCGTCCGCGGCGGCGGGGTAGTCCAACCGCCGGCCCTGCGTCCACGTGAAACTCCCCTGGCCGGTGAGGGCCATGTAGAAGCGGCTCGGGTCCTCGGGCGCGAAGATCACGATGTCGAGGATGTCGGCGCCGACGGGGCTCGCGACGAGTTCCTTGAGTCGGCCGTGGACCTCGACGCGCGCGCGGTCCCGGGCGTCCGCGCTCCGCGGATCCGCGCCCTCGTCGCGCCAGTAGGGGGGGATCGAGGCGGCCAGGTGGCGCACGAAGAGGGCGCCGCTCTGGTTCTTGGCCTCGTCGAGGCGCTGGCGCGAGATGGCGAAGTCGCGCAGCCCCTGCCAAAGGCTCACGCCCACGGTGAGGGCGACGAGGGCGACGACGAGCTTGATCGCGATGGGCAGCCGCACCGTCGGGCGGCGGGGGCCGTCGCTTCTGGCGTGAGGTGGCGCGCGCTTTTCGGTGACCACGGCACCATTGATTATGGCGCGGAGAAGGGGCGTCGGCTATGGATAATCCGCGGACTTCTCCGCCCCTTGCGGGCGGCGCTAGGCGCGGGTCGCCGCGCGGATCTCGCCCTCGGCATTTCTGCGGGCGGTGTAGGCCGCGCGGTACTCGCGGTCGGTGGTCGCGGGCATCGCGCGCGCCCGTTCGAGGCGTTCGGTCGCCTCCTTGAGGTCGAGCTCCTCGGGCGGGCACGCCCGATCGACGAGAATCTTGACCGCGTTGTCGGCGACCATGAAGAAACCGCCGCAGGCGAAGAAGCGAACATCGCCCCCTTCGCGCGCGATCTCCAGGAGCCCGCTTCCCACGCGGCCGATCAGGCGGGCGTGGTCCCGCATGATGCCCAGCGATCCGTCCTCGGCGGGAATGACGAGGGAGACGGCCGTGCCCTCGAAGACCGCTTTTTCAGGGGTCGCGATGACGACGCGCAGGTGCTCCGCCATGCCGCCTCCTAGGCCGCCCAGCTCTGCTGCTTGAGCTGCTCGGCTTTCCGCACGGCCTCTTCGATGCCGCCCACGTACATGAAGGCCGCGAGGGGCAGGTGGTCCCAGCGCCCCTCGACGATTTCCTTGAAGCTCCTAACGGTCTCGCCCACGGGGACGTACACGCCCTTGGCGCCCGTGAAGGCCTCGGCGACGAAGAAGGGCTGCGAGAAGAAGCGCTCGAGGCGCCGCGCGCGCTCGACGATGAGGCGGTCCTCGTCGTTCAGCTCCTCCATGCCGAGGATCGCGATGATGTCCTGTAGATCGCGGTAGCGTTGGAGAATCCTCTGGACCTCCCGGGCCACCGCGTAGTGTTCTTCGCCCACGTACTCCGGATCTAGAATGCGGGACGAGGACTGCAGCGGGTCGATGGCCGGGTAGATGCCCTTCTCGCTGATACCGCGGGCCAGCACCGTGGTGGCATCGAGGTGGGAGAACGCCCGGGCGGGGGCGGGGTCGGTGAGGTCGTCGGCGGGAACGTAGATCGCCTGCACCGACGTGATGGACCCCTTGGTGGTGGAGGTGATGCGCTCCTGGAGCTCGCCCATCTCGGTGGCCAAGGTGGGTTGGTAGCCCACGGCGGCGGGCATGCGGCCGAGGAGCGCCGAGACTTCGGAGCCGGCCTGTGAGAAACGGAAGATGTTGTCGATGAAGAGCAGCACGTTCTGGCCCATCACATCGCGGAAGTACTCGGCGATGGTGAGGGCCGAGAGGGCGACCCTGAGGCGCGCTCCGGGCGGCTCGTTCATCTGGCCGAACACCAGCGCCGTCTGATCCAGCACCGACACCCGCTTGCCGCCCACGTCGATCTGCGTGTCGCGCATCTCGACCCAGAGGTCGTTGCCCTCCCGCGTGCGTTCGCCGACGCCCGCGAAGACCGAGTACCCCCCGTGCTGCTTGGCGACGTTGTTGATCAGCTCTTGGATGAGCACGGTCTTGCCCAGGCCCGCGCCGCCGAAGAGCCCGGTCTTGCCGCCGCGCGCGTAGGGCATGAGCAGATCGATGACCTTGATGCCGGTCTCGAACACCGCGGTGGTCGCGTCGAGGTCGTCGAAGCGCGGCGCCTCGCGATGGATCGGCCAGCGCTCCTTGGTTTCGACGGGCGGGCGGCGGTCGATGGGCTGGCCGAGGAGGTCCAGGGCGCGCCCGAGCACCTCGGGCCCCACGGGCACGGAGATGGGCGCCTTGGTGTCCACGACCTCCATGCCCCGGGCGACGCCGGCCGTGGACGCCAGCGCGATGGCGCGCACGCGGTTGCCGCCCAGATGCTGCTGGACTTCGCATACGAGGCGCACCGGGCCGCCGCCGGCGACGCCCTCGACGACGAGGGCGTGGTAGATCTCCGGCAGTTCGTTCTCGGGGAATTCCGCATCCAGGGTGGCGCCGATGACCTGCACGACGCGGCCGTTGCCCATGAGTGTTCTCCTTTGCGTCTGTCGCGAATCGTCCGCCTGTTTCCTCGGCGCCGCGGCGGCGGCGCGCGTCACTGAATCGCGTTCGCGCCTCCGATGACGTCCATAAGTTCCAACGTGATCGAGCTCTGGCGCGCGCGGTTGAACATGCGCCGGTACACCTTGAGCATCTCGTCGGCGCTGTCCGTCGCCGCCTTCATGGCGACGCGCCGCGCGATCTGCTCGCACGTGCCGCTCTCAAGCAGCAGCCGCAGGAGCTGCGTGCGCACCGCGCGGGGCAGCAGCTCGTCGAGCATCGCTTCCATGCTGTCATGGTGGAGAAAACCGCCGTGGGGCGCGCCCTGGGCGGGCGGCGCGATGGGCAGGAGGGGCGTGACCTCGACGGGCTGCTGGCCGGCGGAACGGAAGCGCGCCGACACGACCTCGACCTTTCCCACCGCGCCGGCCAGGAAGGCCTCGGTGAGCCGATCGGCGAGCGCACCGGCGTCCGCGACCTTCGGCCGGTCGTCGAACGCGGCGCTGAACCATTCGACCTCGCGGCCGGCGTGGCGGAAGCGCGCGGCCCCGCGCTTGCCGATCATGTAGACCCGCGCCGCCGCGCCCGTCTGCGCGAGGGCGTCGAGCACGGCCTCGGCCGCCCGCAGGATTTGGGCGTTGAAGCCGCCGCACAGCCCGCGGTTCGACGTGATGACGACCACGGCGGCGGGCGCGGCGGCGTCCGGCGCCCCGATGAGGGGATGCGCGATGTCCTCGCCGCCCGCCAGTTCCGCCACCAGAGCCGCCATGCCGTCGGCGTAGAGCCGCGCGGCCTGCATGCGCGCCTGGTTCTGCTTGGAGCGCGAGGTGGCCACCAGCTCCATGGTGTGGGTCAGCTTGCGCGTCCCCCCGATCGTCAGGATCTTGCGTTTGATTTCCCGAGGCTTTGCCACGGCGATCCTCGCTTAGCCCGCGAAGCGCTGCGCCAGCGCGCCGAGGAGCTCCTTGATGCCGGCGGTGGTCGCGTCGCTGATTTCCTGCTCGACGCGGATGGCCTCCAGCAGTTCGGGACGCTCGGCCCTGAGCCGTCCGAGGAAGGCGTTCTCGAAGGCGCGCACCTTCGCCACGGGAACCGCGTCCAGCGCGCCCAGGCTGCCGGCGTAGATGACCGCGACCTGCTCCTCGATGGGCATGGGCTTGTACTGGGGCTGCTTGAGCAGCTCGACCATGCGCCGGCCGCGGGTGATCTGGGCCTGCGTGGCCTTGTCCAACTCGGTGCCGAGCTGGGCGAAGGCCTCCAACTCCCGGAATTGCGCCAAGTCCAGGCGCAGCATGCCCGCCACCTTCTTCATGGCCTTGATCTGGGCCTTGCCCCCCACGCGCGACACCGAGATGCCGGGGTCGATGGCCGGCCTGACGCCGGCGAAGAAGAGCTCGGGCAGGAGGTAGATCTGGCCGTCGGTGATGGAGATCACGTTGGTGGGAATGTAGGCCGAGACGTCGCCTTCCTGGGTCTCGATCACGGGGAGCGCCGTGAGGGATCCGCCGCCCAGTTCGTCGGACAGCTTGGCGGCGCGTTCCAGCAGCCGGGAGTGAATGTAGAACACGTCGCCGGGGTACGCCTCGCGCCCCGGCGGGCGCCTGAGCAGCAGCGACAGCTCGCGGTACGCCACCGCGTGCTTGCTCAGGTCGTCATAGATGCAGAGGGCGTGGCCGCCGCGGTACATGTACTCCTCGCCCATGGCGCAGCCCGCGTAGGGGGCCAGGTACTGCAGCGGCGCCGGGTCCGAGGCCGAGGCCACGACCACGGTGGTGTACTCCATGGCGCCGTGCTCCTCCAGGCGCTTCACGATGCGCGCCACGGAGGAGGCCTTCTGGCCGATGGACACGTAGATGCATTTCACTCCGGCGCCCTTCTGGTTGATGATCGTGTCGATGGCCACGGCCGTCTTGCCGATGGCGCGGTCGCCGATGATGAGCTCGCGCTGCCCGCGGCCGATGGGGATCATGCTGTCGATGGCCTTGATGCCCGTCTGGAGCGGCTCCCTGACCGACTGGCGGCCGGCGATGCCGGGAGCGTGCCGCTCCACGGGCACCCGCGTCGCGGCCTCGATGGGGCCGCGGTTGTCCAGCGGCTGGCCCAGCGGGTTGACCACGCGGCCGAGGAGCGCCTCGCCGGCGGGCACGTCGATCACGCGGCCCGTGCGCTTGACCTTGTCGCCCTCCCTGAGCGTGTGGTGTTCGCCGAGAATGACGGCGCCCACCGAATTCGTCTCGAGGTTCAGGGCCAAGCCGAAGGCGCCGTTGGAGAAGAGGAGCAATTCCTCCTCCATGACGTTGGTGAGGCCGTAGATATGGGCGATGCCGTCGCCGACCTCGGTGATCGTGCCTTCCTCCTGAAGATCCAGCTCCGCGCGGAAGCGCGCGATTTCCTCCCGCAGAACCGCGGAGATCTCGTCAGCTTTGATTTTCATGGCAGTAATCGCTTCCCACAGGTTGCGCCATGAGCCGGCGCTTGAGCACGGCCAAACGTTCCTTCACGCTGCCGTCGACCACTTTGTCGCCGCAGCGGATGATCATGCCGCCCACGATCGCGGGGTCGACGCGGGAGTCGAGCACGACTTCGGCGCGCATGTGGCGCGCGAGTTCCTCGGCGAGGCGGGCGCGCGCGCCGGTCTCCAGCGCCGATGCCGTCGTCACCTGGACGCGCACCCGCCCGCGCGCCGCGTCGGCGAGATCGGCGACGGCGGCGAGAATGTCCGGCAGCCAAGCTTGGCGGCTGTGCGCCATGATCACGCCCAGCGCGTCGACCAAGTCGGGCGGGAGCACCGCGTCGAGGCGCGCGGCCGCCGCGCGGGCGCGGCGCCCCGCGATGGGGCTCAGCAGGTAGCGGTGAAGCTCCGGATCCGTCCGGAGCGCGGCGGCCAGAGCGCGCACGCCGTCCTCGACTTCGTCCAGCGTCTCCCGCCGAACCGCCAGGTCGACTATCGCCCGCGCGTAAGCCCACGCTGCCTCGTCCGCCATGAGTCACCGTGCCTCGGGAGGCCGGAGCGCGTCGATGGCCTCCTGCGCGAAGCGGCGCTCGTCCTCCGCGTCGAGGCGCCGCGCGATGATGCGCTCGGCCGCGGCGATGGCGAGATCGACCGCCCGGCGCCTGACCTCGGCGAGCGCCTGCAGCTTGGCCTGCTCGATGGCCTCCAGGGCCTTGCGCTGGACGGCGTCGGCCTCTCGGCGCGCCGCGGCCAGCAGCCCTTCGCGGGCCCGGCCGATATCGGCCTTCACCACGGCGGCTTCCTCGTCCATGCGGCGCTGAGCCGCCGCCATCTCCGCCTTGGAGCGCGCGCGGGCTTCCTCGGCTTCCTGGCGGGCGTTCTCGGCGGCGGCCAGCGCCTCCCGGATGCGGCGTTCGCGCTCGTCGAGCGCCTTCTGGATGGCCGGCCAGGCGAAGCGGCCGAGAACGAAGAGGGCGAGGACGAAGGTGACGACCGACCAGAAGACCTGGGGCAGGAGCGGCGTCAGAAAATCGACGCCGCCCGGTTCCGCCTCCCCGCCGGCCGCCCGCGCCAGGGCGGGGGCCAGGAGCATGGGCAGAATCCCGCGCAGTGTGTCCATTGTCTCTTCTCCGTGGCCGCGCCGCGGCGGCGCGCGCGGCCCCCGCGCGGTCAGCGCGCGCCGAGCTTCTCCACGGCGGTCTTGACGATCTCGAGCATGCCGTTGGTCCCGATGAGGCAGATGATCACGCCGAAGAGCGCGATTCCCTCGATGAGGCCCGCGGCGATGATCATGGCCATGCGGATCGTGCCCGCGGCCTCGGGCTGCCGCGCGATGCCCTCGCACGAGGCGGCGCCGATCCGGCCGATGCCGACGCCCGCGGCGATCACGATGAGGCCGATCCCCACGGCGGGGCCCAGCAGCGACAGACCTAACGTCTCCATGCAGCGACTCCTTTCATCAGTGTTCGGGATGGACCGACATCCCGACGAACACGGTCGTGAGGGAAGCGAAGATGAAGGCCTGGAGGGCGGCCACGAAGACCTCGAAGAGCGTCAGCGCGACGGCGCCGAGGACGCCCGCCAGCGAGATGGCGCCCCCGAGGACCAGCGTGTCCTTCGTCAAGGCGGCCGTGAAGCCGAGCACGGTGGCGATGGCGATGTGCCCGGCGAACATGTTCGCGAAAAGACGCATGGTGAGGGCGAAGGGGCGGACGAAGTGCCCGACGATCTCGATGACGAGCATGAGGGGCCAGAGGACCAGCGGGACGGGCGGAACGATGTAACGCAGGTACTTGACGACGCCGACGCTGCGAATGCCCCACAGATGCCAGGCGAGAAAGGAGACGCCCGCCAGGGCCGCGTTGACGCTGATGTTGCCCGTGGCCGTCATGCAGCCGGGAATGAGCCCCAGCAGATTGCAGGTCAAGATGAGAAAGAAGACCGTCCAAATGAAGGGAAGGTAGCGGTCGCCGTCGCGGCCGACGACGGGCCTGACGACCTCGTCGCGGATGAAGAGCAGCAGGGCTTCCAGGAAATTGCCCCAGCCGTGGGGCACCAGTTCGCCGGCTTGAACGCGCCGCGCGCGGGCGATGAACACCGCGCACATGAGCGCCGCCCCGATAAACAGCATGAAGACCTGCGTCGTAATGCCCACGGCGGCGAGGGCTTCCCCCACGCCCCGGCCGAACCACCCGAAGGGACGGTCGAGCGAGTGCTCCAGGGGATTGGCCGACGCCAGGAACATCATGGCCGGCGCGCCTCCGCGGGACGGGTCTGGCGGTGCGCGCGCGCGATGTCACGGGCGAGCATGGCCAGGTACGCGGCGAGAAGGACCGACGCGGCCGGCGCCAGCGCCCGCGGGAGGAGCAGAAGGCAGGCGCAGAGCCCCGCCACCGCCGTGAGAAAACGCGCCGACATCCCGCCGACCATGGCCGCCGCCGAGCGGCGTTCTTTCGTGAGGGATGTCACGATCGCGCCCGCCAGGCCGGCGGCCGCGGCCAAGCCGGCGCCCGCCCAGAGCCACGGCCAGCGGGTCTGCTCGTAGAAGGGCAGGAACGCGGCCGCCGCGCAGGCGGCGATCGCCAGAACGGGCCGCATTTCCCGAAGACAATCACGCATGCGTGTGTCTGCCTATCGTGAGTCGTCGCGTCGCGCCGCGCGGATGAGCTCGTAGAAGCCGAGCGCGAATCCGGCGACCGCGCATCCGGCCAGGCACCACGGGGCGGAGTTCAGCCATTCATCGAGCTTCATGCCGCCGTACACGCCCACGGCCGTGAAGAGCGCGACCTCGGACCCCACGTGAAGGTAGCGCAGGGTCTCGCGCATCGCCGACGGGTTTCGCTTGTCCGGCAGTTGGTCCTGCACCGCCATGCGCCTGCGCATCCGGCTCCGCGTCCGGTCCGCCGCGCGTCACTCCGCCGCTGCGCGCGGAGAGCCGGCCGCCGGCGGGCCGCGGAGCCTCCGTTGGCATTCGCTCTCGCAGAATACAAAGGCGTCAGTATAGCAACAAACCGGGGAGAGTGTCAAGGAAGCGCGCGCGGCGGTCCGAGGCGCGCCGCGGTCCCGCTGCCGCCCTCCGTAACCGGGCCGGCGGGTGCCGGATCGGCGCCGGTGGTGTATGCTGGGTGCGTCCGCCCGGCGGCGAGAGCATGCAGTACCTCGATTTCCATTGCCACCTTGACGACGAGCGCTACGACGGCGCGCGCGAACGCATCGTCGACGACTGTGTCGCCCGCGGGTTCGCGCGCCTCGTCACCGTCGCCGACGCGCACTCGGAGCGCTCGCTCCGGGTGACGGAGGAACTGCTCGCCCGCAGCCCCCGCACGGCCTGCGTCGTGGGCGCCCATCCTCACAAGGCCGCGGCGTACGACGGCGCCGTCGAGCGGGCGCTGGAGCGCTTCGCGGCCAAGGCCGTCGGAATCGGCGAGGCGGGCCTGGACTATCACTACAACTTCTCGCCGCCCGAGGACCAGCGGCGCGTGTTCGCGCGGCAGATCGCCATCGCCAAGGAGATGGGCAAGCCCCTCATCGTTCACTCCCGCGCGGCGGAGCGCGAGGCGCTCGCGCTCATCGACGCGGGGCGGTTCGCGGGGCCGGTGGTTTTCCACTGCTTCACGGGCGACGCCGGGGCGGCGGGCGAGATCGCCGCCCGCGGCTGGTGCATCTCGGTCTCCGGCATCGTCACGTTCCCGAAGGCCGAGGACCTCCGGGAAATCGTTCGGACGTTTCCCGCGGCGCAGCTCTTCACCGAAACCGACGCGCCTTACCTGGCGCCCGTCCCCTTCCGCGGGAAGCTGAACACCCCCGCCTGGGTGGCCTATGTCGCCGAAGCGGTGGCCGCGCTCCGCGGCCTCACGGTGGAGGAGCTCAACGCGCGCGTCGTGGAGAACTTCGCGCGGCTCGCCGCGCCGCCCGCGGCCTGAGGGCCCCGGCCGCGCCCCGAGTCACCCGTTTCCGAATTGCCGCATGACCACCGCGGCGGGCAGCCCGCGCGCCAGGGCTTCCGCCATCTGGCCCATGAACGGGGCGCTGTGCTCGAAGAACCGGAAGTACCCCGAGCAAAGCCAACTGCGGGGTTGATCCTCGCCGGGGGGCGGCGCGAGGCGGTTCTTGGGGCATTCGCCGCGGCAGGCGAAGTCGTAGCGGCAGGCGCGGCACGACGCGGGCCGGCGGTCGCGCTTGTCCCGGGCGAAGGCGGCCTGGCGCGGGGAGTTGACGATCTCCGCGAGGGGCCGCTGGAGGATGTTCCCGAGCCTGTGGTCGGGCGTCGCGAAGTGGTCGCAACTGTACACGTCGCCGTTGTGCTCCAGGATGAGCGCGCGGCCGCACGTCTCGTTCATGACGCACAGGGGCGGCACGCGCCCCGTCCATGCGGCAAGCGTCATGTCGAAGGCCTGGACGAAGACCGCGCCGACATCGCGCCTGACCCAGACATCGAAAATCTCGCATAGGAACCCGCCCCAGAGTTCGGGCGTCACCGACTCGGGGGTCGCCGCTCCCGGCGCGCCCTCGGCGGGCACGACGATGGGAATGAACTGCATGAACTTGACGCCGTGCTCCCGCAGGAATTCGTAGACCTCCCGAGGACGAGCCGCGTTGAGGCGATGGACCGAACAGAGCACGTTGAATTCGACGCCGTGGCGCCGGAGCCGCGCGAGGGCGTCCAGGACGCGGGCCGCGGTGGGCCGCCCGTCGGGGAAGACACGGTACGGGTCGTGCAGCTCGGGGGGGCCGTCCAGGGAAAGCCCCACCAGGAAGTTCTCGTCGCGCAGGAAGCGGCACCAGGCATCGTCCAGGAGAATGCCGTTGGTCTGGAGCGAATTGCCGATGCGCCGGCCCGGTGGGGCGCCCGCCCGCTGGAGCGCCACGGCGCGCTTGTAGAAATCCAGGCCCGCGAGAGTCGGTTCGCCGCCCTGCCAGGCGAAGGTGACTTCGGGGGCGCGGTGGAGGCACGCGAGGTATTGGCGCACATAGGCCTCGAGGACGGCGGGCCGCATCTTCCAGTGCCTCTCGTCGGGGTAAAGCGCCTCCTTGCCGCGGTAAAAACAGTACACGCAGGCAAGGTTGCAGCGCGGGCCCATGGGCTTGGCCATCAACTGAAAGTCGGCGGCGATGGGAGGCGCGGCGGCCATGCGGACAAGGATGAGGCCGGAGGCGCCCGCGGTCAACGCCGCGGCGGGCGTCTCGAACCGCGCCCGCCCGGGGGATATACTCAGGAGCCGGGAATCGTCCCGCGGAAGGAGGCCGGCCAACCATGACGACGCCGGGCGCCCATGCGGCGGGATCGACCGGCGCGCCCCGCCCGCGCATCGAGTCGCTCGACCAGTTCCGCGGCTGCACCGTGGCCGCCATGTTCCTGGTCAACTTCATCGGGGGCTTCGAACTGGTCCCCGCGATCTTCAAGCATCACCACACCTACGCGAGCTACGCCGACACGGTGATGCCGCAGTTCTTCTTCGCCGTCGGTTTCGCGTACCGCCTCGTCTATCTGCGCCGGCGCCGGACGGACGGGGCGCGCGCGGCGGTGTCCCGCGCCCTGTGGCGCAACACGGCGCTTGTGCTGCTGGGCCTCGCCGTCTACCACATCGATCGCGTGGCGGACGACTGGACGACGTTCCAGGAACGGGGCTTCTGGACCTGCGTCGCCGCAAGCCAATGGCCTCGCGCGATTCAAGCTCTCGTCCATATCGGTTTGACGGGCTTTTGGGTGCTGCCCGTCATAGGCGCGCGGCCGGCGGCGCGGATCGTCTTTCTCGCCGGTTCGGGCGCGGCGTTCACGCTCCTTTCCCACTGCTGGTACTACGACTGGCTGTGGGCGCGCCGCGTGATCGACGGCGGGCCCTTCGGCTTCTTGACGTGGACGATTCCCCTGCTGGCGGGCTCGCTGGCCCACGACGCGCTGCTGGCCCGCGGCGCGCGCCGCGCCATCGCGCCGCTGGGCGCGTGGGGAGCCGCCCTCATGGCGCTGGGCTACGCCTTGGCCTGTCTGACGGCGCTGGGGCCGGCGGAGCCCGGCACGCCCGCCGCGGCGCGGATCCTGGCGGCCCCGCCCTTCGTGCCGCCGTGGCATCCGCCGGATATCTGGACCATGAGCCAGAGGGCGGGGAGCGTCTCGTATCTGACCTTCTCGGCGGGATTCTCCCTGGTCGTCTACGCGCTCTTCGTCTACCTGTGCGACGTGCGGGGCCTCGGACTCGGGCTCTTTGGAACGTTGGGCCGGAACGCGTTGGCCGGCTATCTCGTGCACGACGTCGTCGGCGGCGCGGCGGGGGCGTTCGTGCCGGGCAACGCGCCGCTTTGGTACCTTGCCGCGGCCTTCGGCGTGTACTTCGCCCTTTGCTGGGCCTTCGTGGCGTACCTCAACAGGCACGGGCTGTTTCTGCGGCTGTGAGCCCCGCCCCCGCGCCGGGGCGGGCGCGTCCCGCCGGCGCCGGTCAGCCCACCTCGACGAAGGCCTCGTGCTTGTGCCCGTCGTCGGCGAGGCGGATCTTCCCATGGGGTTGCTCGACCCCGTCAAGCCAGACGCGGCGGACGCTCCAAGTCTCGGGCCCGGCCTTCTTGACGGTAATGTGGTGGAAGGTGTTGCGGTACCGGTAGGTGACCTTGAACTCGCTCCAGCCGCCGGGAAGGAGGGGCGCGAAGGAAAGCAGATCGCCTTCGATGCGGAGGCCGAGCAGGCCCTCCACGAGCAACTGGTAGAGCCAGGCGGCGGAGCCGGTGTACCAACTCCAACCGCCGGCGCCTTCGCGGCCCGCGGCGGCGTAGACATCGGCGGCGATGACGTACGGTTCGATTCGGTAGACTTCCGCGCGGTCCCGCCTGTCGCCGTGTCGGATGGGATTCAGAATCTGGAACAACTCCCAGGCCTTGTCCGTCTCGCGCAGGGCGGCGTACGCCATGGCGACCCACACGGCGGCGTGGGTGTACTGCGCCCCGTTCTCCCGGACGCCCGGCACGTAGCCCTTGATATAGCCGGGGTCCGTTTCCGCGGAGTCGAAGGGCGGGGCGAACAAGCGGATGAATCGATGCCGGGTGTCGACGAGGTGCTCCACGGCGGAGCGCATGGCCGCCCGGGCGCGTTCGGGGTCGCCCGCGGCGCTGAGCACGGCCCAGCTTTGGGGCAAGGAATCGATCCGGCATTCCTGGTTGCGCGCGGAGCCCAGAGGCGTGCCGTCGTCGAAGAAGGCGCGCAGGTACCAGCGTCCATCCCAGGCGTGGTCGTCCAGGTCGGCGGCGAGTCTCTCCGCTTCCCCGGCGCAGCGCTCGGCGAACTCCCGATCGCCGCGGCGGGCGGCGAGCTCCGCGAAATCCTTGAGCACGCGGTGCAGGAAGAATCCCAGCCAGACGCTCTCGCCCCGGCCTTCGCGGCCGACGCGGTTCATGCCGTCGTTCCAGTCGCCGGTCCCCATCAGCGGAAGGCCGTGGACGCCGAAGCGCATTGCCCGGCGGATGGCCCGCGCGCAGTGTTCGTACAGCGTGGCGCGCTCCTCGGAAACGCGCGGCTGGTCGTAGACCGATTCCTCGCCTTCGGCGAGGGCGCGGCCCGCGAGAAAGGGGATCTGCTCGTCGAAAACTCCAATGTCGCCCGTCGCGGCCGTGTAGCGGCAGGCGACGAAGGGCAGCCACAGGAGGTCGTCGGAGATGCGCGTACGCACGCCGCGCCCCACCGGCGGGTGCCACCAATGCTGGACATCGCCCTCGGCGAACTGGCGGCCGGCGCTCAGGAGGAGATGCTCGCGGGTCAACCACGGACACTCGTGGAGGAAGGCCAGCGAGTCCTGAAGCTGGTCGCGGAATCCGTAGGCCCCGCCGGATTGGTAGAAACCGCTGCGGCCCCAGAACCGCGAGGAGAGGATTTGATAGAGCAGCCAGTGGTTGACGAGGAAGTTGACGGACTGATCGGGCGTTTCGACGTAGACGGCGCCGAGCTGTTGCTGCCAGAACCGCCAGACCTCCTCCAACGCCTGGCGCGCTCCGCTCACGCCGCCCTGGGCGAGGAGCAGGCCGCGGGCTTCCTCCTCGCTGCCCGCCGCGCCCAGGGCGAAGACCACCTGGATTTGCTCTCCGGGCGGGATGTCGAAGAGGGCCATGATGGCGGCGCAGGGGTCTACGGCGGCGACGATGCGGTTGGACAGGTGCTCGCGGCCCAAGGCCGCGGGGGCCGCGAGCGACCCGTTGCGGCCGATGAACTCGGCGCGGCTCGACGTGACCGTGCGCTCGGAGGCGCTGGAGTGGAAGAAAGCCACCCGGTCGGCGAAGTCGAGGCTGAAAGCGTTGCGCGCGAAGATCGCGCCGCTCTGCGGATCGAGCTGTGTGACCACGTGCATGGCGCTCTGGTCGCGGCGCTCGCCGAGAACCCATTCGCAGTATCCGGCGACGCTGACGCGGCGGGTCCGGTCCGACAGGTTCTTGAGCGTGAGGGCCGCGAACTTGATGGGCGCGGCGACGGCCGTGTAGACGGTCATCTCGGAAAACAGCTCCTCGCGCAGATGCTCGAAAACCGTGTAGCCGTGGCCGTGCCGGCAGACGTAGGGCGCGCCGTCTCCGGCCGGCTGCGGCGTCGGCGACCAGACGCGCCCGGTCTCGTCGTCGCGGAGGTAGAAGGCCTCTCCGCCGGGGTCTTCCACGGGGTCGTTGTGCCAGGGCGTCAGCCGGAATAGGTGGGCGTTCCCGTGCCAGGTGTAGGCGGCGCCGGACTCGCTCACGATGGTGCCGAAGTCCCGGTTGGCGAGAACGTTGACCCAGGGCGCCGGCGTGGCCGCGCCCGCCTGGAGCATGATGACGTACTCGCGGCCGTCGCGGGTGAAGCCGCCGTACCCGTTGAAGAACTCCAGATCCCGGGGGGGCAGGGGCGCCGGAGGCGCCGGCGGTTTTTCCGGCGGGGCGGGCGGCGCCAGCTCCGGCACGTCGATCTCGGGGATGACGCGCCGGTCGATCTGCTCGGCCAGGGATCCGAAACGGTCGCTGAGCACCACGCGCGCGACGGCGAGCAGCAGCGTCCGGTCGTCCTCGGACAGCTGGTCGACGGCGCGCACGAAGATGCCGCCGGGCTGGTCCAGCAGCTTGGCCTCGGTGCCGGCGTGCACCAGCCCGATGATCGCATCGAGGAGGGTTTGCCGATAGCCGGCATAAGCCTCGGACCAGATGACCAGATCCGTTTCGAGCCCCTTCTGGCGCCAGTAGGAATGAGCTTGCACGAGGTTGCGGACCAGGTCCAGGTTGGCTTGGTCGGCGATAGAAAGCAGAACGATGGGGCGGTCGCCCGAGATGCCGTGGCTCCAGAGCGCCGCTTGATTCTTGCGATTGCGGGTGATGACGCTGGCCCGCGCCCGCCGCTGCGGCCCCGCGTAGAGAATCGAGCCGGCGAGCCGGGTGTAGAGCTGCACGTCCGCCTCGCTGGCGCGCAACTGGTCCAGGAGCACCTGGTTGCGGGTCCAGGCCAGGGAGAACACGCGGTCGACCATGCGGGGGTCGCGGCAGCGGTCCACGTAGACTTCGGCGGCGGACCGCGTGGAGGCCACGCCGATGAAGGCGTTGATGTTGGCGGTTTGCCCCGCCTCGACGCGCACGCGGTACCGGATTGCGGCGATGGGATCGAGCACGACGCCGGTGCGGTCCGGAAGGGGCCCGGGCGCGTCGAGAGCCGCCGGATTGCGCACGGACCGGCCGCGCCCGATGAAGGCCGCCCGGTCGGTCTCGAAGGAAAAGCCGCGGAGCACCGTGCCGCCGGCGACGGTCATGGCGTGGAACATCCAGGGCGGCGTCTCCTCGGAAGACCTGGGGCGGCGGGTGAAGAGGATGGCGGCCTTGTCGGGAATCGGCTCCGCTCGGAGGAAAAGCTTGTGGAAGGCCGGATGGGAAGCATCCGCCTGGCCGTCGAGCAGCACGACCTCGGCGAAGCTGGTGATCTCGATGGTCCGCGCGCGCCGGGACAGGTTCGTGATGGCAACCGCGCGCAGCTCCATGTCGTCTTCAGGGCAGACGGCCACGGTCGTGCGGGTCAGGATCTGATGGATTTCCGACCGAAACTCGGCGCTGCCCTGCTCGAAAACAGCCTCGTACCGGTCGAATGCCGGGGCGACGGGCTGGTGGGCGGCGGACCAGACGTGGCCGGAGTCCACCTCGTGCAGATAGAAGAAGATCCCGTCGCGGTCCCGCGTGGCATCCTCGCGCCAGCGGGTGAGCGCCAGGCGCTGCCACCGGCTGAAGCCGCCGCCGCTGTTGGTGACCATCACGTGGTAGCGGCCGTTGGAGAGCAAGTGCACTTCGGGGGCCGGCGTGTCGGGGGTCTCGAACGTCCGCGCGGCCGCCTCCCGTTTTTCATCCTTGCGGATTTCGGCGGCCTCCGCCGAGGCGATGGCCGCGCGGAGGCGCGGGCGCGCCAGCGGGATGCGCTCCTGGAGCAGCAATTGCGCCGATTTCAACTGGGGATCCGCCAGGAAGCGCCGCTGCATCGGTTTGTCGTTGAGGGCGTAATCGAGGGCGAGCAGCGTCATGCCGCCGTGGTGGGTCATCCACGAGCGAACGAGCACGAACGGTTCGCCCGAGGTCGTGCGCAGGCGGGAAGGCGTCCAGTCCAGGGCTTCGTACAGCCCGAAGCGGCCGAGGGCGCCGTGCGCCACCAGCCGCTCGAGATTCCGGGCGGCCGCCTTCGGCGCCACCATCAAGGCCATGGCGCCCGCATAGGGCGCAATGACCAGATCGTCGGCCAGTCCTCGCTTCATGCCCAGCGCGGGGACGCCGAAGGCGCGGTACTGGTAGACCTGGTGCGAGTCGACCTGGTTGTAGCACGACTCGGAGATGCCCCAGGGAAGGCCCAATCGGCGCGCGTAGCGGATCTGGAGGCGGACCGCGCCCTCGTAGGTCTCGTGGAGCAAGGTGCCCTCGTAAGAGGGCATCACCAGGAGCGGCATCAGGTACTCGAACATCGAACCGCTCCAGGAAACCAGCACGGGCGCCCCGCCGCCGGGAACGAGCCGCCGGCCCAGGTGGAACCAGTGCTCGAGGGGCAGGTGTCCGCGCGCCAGGCTCACGTAGCTTCCCAACCGGCATTCCGAGGCCAGAAGGTCGTAGTAGCCGGGATCTCTCTTACGCGCGTCAAGGTTGAAGCCGATGGACAGCAGGCGGCGGTCCTGATCGTAGAGGAAATCTAGATCGTGCTCGCTCAGCTCCGAACACCGGTCGGCGAGCTTGCGGATGGCCGTGGTGCGCTCGGCGGCGCGCTCGCTGGCCGTGCGGAGCCACGCCAGCCACTGGCCGGCCGATTCCGGCGCGCCGGCCCGCGCCAGGCGGGGCTCCCAGCGGAGCCGCAGGGTCGCCAGCGCGTCGAGGGCGGGGATGCGCTCCAGTTCCCCGCGCAATTCGTCCCAGTCGTCGTCCGCCGGCGCGGGCAGGTCCGGCACCGCCTGGGCGCAGACCCACGGCGCGAAACGGCGCAGCTCCTCCGCCAGGTCGGCGCATTGCCGGCGCAAGGACGCCAGCCAGAAGGAGACGATCTCGTCCGGCGCCAACGCCGCGCTCAGGCCGGCGACCCCCTCCGCGATGGAATCCAGCGCGCCCAGGGTCTCGCGTAGCCGCGGCGGCGCGTTCCGCGCCGCCGCGACCAGCTCGCGGATGCGCGCCGACGCGGCCGCCGCCACGGCGGGAGCGACGGCGCGCTCGGCGGCGCGGAACTCGTGCAGGAGGATCGCCGCGGTATCCTCGATGCCTTCCTTCCAGCGGACGGGCAGGATGGCGGCGCGGAGCATCTCGGCCAGGCCTTCGCGCACCACGATCATCAGACCGGCCAAGTTGCCGCTGTCCACCGTGGAGATGTAGAGCGGGCGCAGCGGCTGCAGAGTCCGCGTGTCGTACCAATTGTAGAAGTGGCCGCGGTAGCGCTCGAGCCTCTCCAGCACCTCCATGGTGCTCTCCGTGCGGGCGGCCAAGCGGCCCGCCGAGATGTAACCGAAATCGTAGGCGGCCAGGCCGGCCGCCAGCGTCATGCCGATATTGGTCGGCGATGTCCGGTTCGCGACGGCGGACTCGGGGGCTTCCTGAACGTTGTCGGGCGGCAGCCAGTTGTGCTCCGGCCCTACGAAATGCTCGAAGTACGCCCACGTCCGCCGCGCCAAGCCCCGGAGAAACGCGACCTGCTCCGGGCCCAGAGGGCGGCGGCGTCCGCCGGCGGATCGGCTGACATACCATGCGACGACGGGGGATGCGGCCCAGACGCCGCACAGCAGAAAAGGGACGGCGCCGGCGGCAACTCCCGCCAGTGCGAGCCCCGCCCCGCATGCCAGCGCGAAGGCGGGCGCCGTCCACATCTCCCGGGCGACGCCCGGGAGAGAGAGCCGCGCGGCGCGCTCGCTGTGGCTGGCGGTTTTCCATTCCAGGAGGCGCCGCCGGACCCGAAGGCGCCAGGCCGCCCGCGCGATCGCATCGAGACACACCGCGCTCCGGTGAGGGAGGCAGGCGAGCTGCAGGGCGTCGGCGGCCCATTGCCGGAGCTCGGTCGCCGCGGCATGGCGCAGGTGAATCCGCAAGGGCGCGTGGCGAGGTTTCTGCAGGAACGCGCGGGCCGACCGGGCGGCCGCGGGCAGGAAGAACGCCGTCAGCAGTCCCGCGATCCACCGCGCCGCGAATTCCGGCCGGAGGAACGCCGCCGCGGCCAGCGCGATGCACAGCGCCGGCGGCACGAGGCTGCGGCGGAGATTGTCCAGGATCGTCCAGCGCGCGAGGGCGCCGAGCGGATTGGGTGCGAGACGGTCGCCGGGGCCCGGCGCGCGGGGGCACAGCCAGCGCGCGATCTGCCAGTCGCCGCGGATCCAGCGATGGCGCCGGTTCATGTCGGCCAGGTAACGAGAGGGCTCGTTTTCGTAGAGCTCCACCGCGCTGAGGAAGCCGCAGCGCGCGTGGTGCCCTTCGATCAAGTCGTGGCTCAAGATGCGGTTGTCGGGGAAGCGGCTGCCCACGGCCACATGAAAGGCATGGACGTCGTAGATGCCCTTGCCGACGTAGGATCCTTGACCGAACAGGTCCTGATAGACGTTGGAGACCTCGCGTGTATAGGGGTCCAGGCCCACGACTCCGGCCTGTAGGCGCGAAAAGAGCGACTGGCGCGCCGCCATCAGGCTGACCGCCACCCGAGGCTGGAGCACTCCGTAGCCGCAGGTGACCAGCCGCGTGGCCGAATCGAGCCGGGGGCGGTTGAGCAGATGCGCCATGGCGCCCGCCATGCGGTAGGCCGACCCGGGCGGAAGCTGCGTATCGGTGTCGAGGGTGATCACGTAGCGGACCGTGCGCAGCACGGCCGTGTCGCCCTCGATGATTTCGAAGGAATCGCTTTGTCCCTCGACGACGAGGCGGTTGAAATCCTCCAGCTTCCCGCGCTTGCGCTCGCGGCCCATCCATTTGCCTTCCGCGGGGTTCCAGCGCCTGGGCCGATGCAGCAGGAAGAACTTCGTCTCGCCGTCCCGGGCATGCCGGCGGTTCAGCCGCCGGATGCCTTGCACGGCCGTGTCCAGCCACGCGCGGTCATCGGGCAGCGTTTCGGTTTCCGCGTCGGGCATGTCCGTCAGCAAGGCGAAGTGAAGGTTGTCGACGCGGTTGGCCATGAAGCGTATTTCGAGGTCGTCGAGGAGACGGGCGGCGGCCGCGGGGGGCCCCAGCAGGGTCGGCACGACCACGATGGTCCGATGCTCCGCCGGGATTCCGCGGGAGAAGTCCAAGCCGGGCAGGAAACGGGGAGGAACCGCGAGGGTGACGATCCAGTTGATCAGCGTCACGGCGGAGCCGGAGAGCGCCGCCCAGGCGACGGCAAGCAGCGCCATGGCGGGCGGATCAATTCCGCCGGCGGCGATGGAGGCCAGCGGGACGGTCGCCAGCGCGATCGACGCCGCCGCGATGGCGAGAAGATACCACGCCAGAGGCCTCCGGCCGATCAGGCGGCCGAGGCGCCGGCGCAGGGAAAGCCGGCATCCGAGCCGCGCTTCCAGCGCCTCCCGATCGGCGTCGATCAGAAAGAAGCCCACATGGCTCTCGCGCCGCTCCGCGCCCTCGCGCCTGCGCTCCGCCGCCATGGCGACGGCCGTTTCCGCCGCCTCGACCTCGGAGCGGCCGCTCTGCCGGGCCAATTCCTCGATTCTGTCCCGGTAGCGGTTTCGCGTCCGGAAATCCATGAGGGGGTAGACGCCCGCCGGGTCGCGGCGGAGCACGGCCTCGGTGACGCTGAGCGCCTCGACGAAATCCCGCCAGTCGATGGCCGCCAGGGCCCGCATGCTGGTAATGCAGTTGCGGGTGGTGACGTGATTGGCCGCTTGCGCCTGGTTCTCGCTCTGCTGGATCTGCTCGATGGTCTGCCCGCGGTTGGACAGCTCCTGTTCCAGCCAGTTGAGCGCGAGCCCCAGGGCGGGGTCGACGCCGTCGATGTTGGCGATCAACTCGGCGACGAAGGGCGCCGTCAAGGGCGGGTCCGCCCGCACGAAATCTCCCAGCGCGGCGACGAACTGGCGGGGGGTGTTCCGGAGCACCTTGAGAAATCGTTCGGCCCACAGGAGCGCCGCGTCCCGCTGGCGACGCCGCCAAGCGATGCGCTTGGTGACCCGGTGCAGGTTCTCGATGAGCGTCAGGCGCAGCATGATCGGGACGGCCCACAGCTCGCCCAGGGTGAGGGGCTGCACCTCTTGGTACGCCTTCACGAAACGGCTGAGGTTCTCGAGGTCGACTTGCCCGTCGGTATGCCGCACCAGCTCCAGCACGGTGTCGTAAATCCTGGGGAAGCCCTTGCGCGGCCCGGATTTCAGCCGGGGCAGGGCGCGGCTGTAGCCGGGGGAAAGGTGGGCCCGCGCCAGCTCGATCTGTTCCTGGATCAGGTGGCTGTTGTCAAAGAGCCATTCGGCGGCCGGCGCGATGCGGCGGCCCAGCCGCACGCTGCCGGCGATGGTTTCGTGGCCGCGGCGGATGCCGCGCTCGCTCTCCGCGAGCTGGTGGAGCAGGCGCTCGTGCCCGCGCACCACCGCCGCGTCGTGGCGCGCCGCGAGGATGCGCGCGTGGTCCACGAGTTGGCTCACGCCGAACAGCTCGGCGCGGCGGCTCAGCTCCTCCTCCGCCGGCTGGGTGCGCCGGGGAACACGGTCCTTGTCGGGCAGGCGGCGGAGGCGCAGCCTGCTCCATAGGGAGGACCCGTCCTTGCGGGAGGCGGGGTCTCCTCTCGGACCGGCGGTTTTCTTCGGGGTTCTCATTATCTCCCACAGCGGTTGCCAGTATATATGGGATGCGTGGATGCTTCAATCAGCCGGAAACGGTGCGCGGCGCGGCCGCTCGACAGGCGGCCGACGTTCGGCGCGGGCTCCGCGGTTACGGAGGCGATCGATCTCACAATGGTTATCGGCGCCGAGCGCCCGCGGTGTGCGCCGACTTTCCCGCGGGCGGGGGAAACAGCGCGCCGCGGGGCGGTTTCTGCGATATCATGTAGGCTGCGAAGGCATGCAAAGGAGGCATCCTCATGATGAGACCCATGGTGACCCGCGGCGTTATCGGCCTGGCGCTTTGTCTGGCGGCGTCGCTCGCCGCGGCCGCCGGCGAACCGGCGGCGCGCGAAGACCGCCAGACGCTCCCCTGGGGCGTCAAGGGCGGCGTCGGTTTCAGCGCCGATCCCTCGGCCTTCCTCATGGGCCTGGAGGGCGACTACGCCTTCACCCGCGAGTTCCGCGCCGGCCCCCTCCTCCAAATCGCCGCCTCGGACCGCCGGCTCATCGTGGCGCCGACGGCCAACTTCAGGTTCTACCTGCCCATCGAGGATGCGCCGGCGGCGGTGGAGCGGCTCAACCCGTTTGTCCAGCTCGGCCTCGGATTCGCCTACGTGGATCGGGAGCGGCGCCGGCGCCACGATGACGAGGAGGTCGGCTTCCTGATGAACGCCGGCTTCGGCTTCGACTACATGGTCACGGACCGCGTCGGCTTGGGAAGCCACATGCTCTTCAACGTCCTGCCCCGGGACACGGCCGGCGAGCGCTTCTTCTTCTCCTGGCAGGTCGTGACGGCGTCCGTGCGCTTCTGAGGCGGGCGGCGCCTTCCGCCCGGGTCCGTTGACAAGGGGCGTTTCGCCCCGCGAACATGCAGGCCGACCCCTTCATGGAGGAATGTCATGCGATATCTAGCGCGCGCCGTCTTGGTCCTCGGCGCCGCCCTTGCGGCGGCCGATGCTCCCGAGTGGGAGAACGAACTCGTCTTCGGCGTCAACAAGGAAGAGCCGCACGCCACGCTGCTCCCCTACGCGGAGGCATGGCAGGCCCTCGCGGGGACGCGCGCGGCGTCGCCGTACTTCCTGTCGCTGAACGGGCCTTGGAAGTTCAACTGGGCGAAGGATCCGTCCGAGCGCCCGGCGGATTTTTACAGGCCCGAGTTCGACGCGAGCGCCTGGAACGACATTCCCGTCCCGTCCAACTGGCAGTTGCAGGGCTACGGCCGCCCGCTCTACGTCAATATCGCGTATCCCTTCAAGGCTGATCCGCCGCGCGTCATGGGCGAGCCGCCCCGCGAATACTCGACCTGGGCCGAACGCAACCCGGTGGGCTCGTACCGCCGCACGTTTACGGTGCCTGAGGCGTGGAAGGGCCGCGAGGTCTTCCTGACCTTCGACGGCGTCGACTCGGCCTGCTACGTTTGGGTCAACGGCGCGCGGGTGGGCTACAGCGAGGACAGCCGGACGCCGGCGGAGTTCGATGTCACGAGCTATCTGAAGGCCGGCGAGAACCTGCTCGCCGTGGAAGTCTACCGGTATTCCGACGGAAGCTATCTCGAGGATCAGGATTTCTGGCGTTTGAGCGGCATCTACCGCGACGTCTACCTCTGGTCGGCGCCCTCGGTCCATCTGCGCGACTTCGAAGTGAAAGCGCTGCTCGATGGCGCCTGCCGCCATGGAGAACTCGTGATCGATGCCCAGGTCGTGCGCTACGGAGCCGGCGCGCCCGAGAGCTGCGTCCTCGAGGCGACGCTCCTCGATCCCGCCGGCAAGGCGGTCGGGGGCGGCGTCCTGGCCCGCACGAAGGTGCCGGCGGCGAGCCGCGTCGCCTTGCGCGCGGCCGTGGCGGCGCCGGCCCGGTGGACGGCGGAAACGCCGCATCTCTACACGCTGCTTCTCACCCTCAAGGAGCCCTCGGGCGCCGTTCTGGAGGTGCTCAAAACCGGCGTCGGGTTCCGCCGCGTCGAACTGCGCGGCGGCCAGGTGCTCGTCAACGGCGCGCCCATCCTCTTCAAGGGCGTCAATCGCCATGAGCACGATCCCGTCACCGGCCATTACGTGACGCGCGAGTCCATGCGCCGCGACATAGAGCTCATGAAGCGGCACAACATCAACGCCGTCAGGACGAGCCACTACCCCCATGCGCCCGCGTGGTACGAGCTTTGCGACGAGCTGGGGCTCTACGTCATCGACGAGGCCAACATCGAGTCGCACGGCATGGGCTACGGCCGCGAGTCGCTGGCCCATCCGGAGAGCTGGCGCGGGGCGCACTTGGACCGCGTGCGCCGCATGGTCGAGCGCGACAAGAACCATCCCTCGATCGTCATCTGGTCCCTGGGCAACGAGGCCGGCAACGGCCGCAATTTCGAGGCCGCGTACGACTGGATCAAGCAGCGCGATCCGTCCCGCCCGGTTCAGTACGAGCGCGCGGGGTTGGACCGCAACACCGATATCTACTGCCCCATGTACGCGCGGATCGACCACATGCTCAAGTATGCGAGCACGCCCCAGGCCCGGCCGCTCATCCTGTGCGAGTACGCCCACGCCATGGGCAACAGCGTGGGGAACCTGCAGGACTACTGGACGGCGATCGAGGCCCACCCGCAGCTTCAGGGAGGCTTCATCTGGGACTGGGTCGACCAAGGGCTCGCCAAACCCGTGCCGCCGCGGCTCATCGTCAAGGACCGGAGCCCGCAGGGCCGGAGGGGGAGCGTGGCCGGCGAGGTCGTGCCGGGGGAGGGCATCGTGGGGCCGGTCGATTTCGATGCCGACGCCGCCCTCGATCTAAGGAACGCCCTCACCCTGGAGGCCTGGGTGAAAGGAACCCCGAACCGCGAATACTGTCCCCTCCTTTCGAAGGGCGACCACCAGTACTTGCTGCGGCTGCAGCGCCGGGGCGGCGGCTTCGCGGTCGGTTTCGTTTTGACGACGGCGGGCTGGCACGACCTCACCGTGCCGCTTCCCGCCGACTGGGGCGACGGCTGGCACCAGGTGGCGGGCACCTGGGACGGCGCGACGATGCGCCTCTTCATCGACGGAGTCCGGGCGGCGGAGCGGGCGCTCGCGGGACCGCTCGGAGCGAGCCGCGCGCCGGTGTCCGTCGGCCGCAACAGCGCTCATGCCATGCGCCGCAGTTCGGTGGTGATCCGCGAGGCGCGGATCTATGCGCGGGCCTTGTCCGCCGAGGAGCTGCGCGGCGCGGCGCCTCGCTCCTCCGAAGGCCTCGTGCTCGACGTGGACTGCCGGCAGGCCGCGCCGGCCGAGAGGCAGCCCTGGGACTACGCGCGCGCCGAGTACTTCGCCTTCGGCGGCGACTTCGGCGATTACCCCAACGACGATAATTTCTGCTGCAACGGCCTCCTCCATGCCGACCGCACCCCCAACCCGCACCTTTTCGAGGTCAAGAAGGTCTACCAGAACATCAAGGTCAGACCCGTCGACCTCGGGGAAGGGCGCGTTCTGGTGCAGAACAAGCATTTCTTCAGCGATCTTGCCGGTTTCGAGGCGCTGTGGAAGATTGAGGAGAACGGCGCCGCCCTTCAGTCGGGCTCCCTCGGCGCGCTCGCCGTGGAGCCCGGCGCGGAGCGCGAGGTTCGGATTCCCTTCGCGCCCTTCGCGCGGGCGCCGGGAGCCGAGTATTTTCTCACCGTGTCCTTCGTGCTGGCCGCCGACGCGCCCTGGGCGCCGAAGGGCCATGTGGCGGCATGGGATCAGTGCCCCTTCGCGGCGGAGATACCCGACCCGCCCGCGGCGCCGTCTTCCGCTCCCGGACTTTCCGTTTCCCATCAGAACGGGGTTCTGGTCCGGGGCGCGGATTTCAGCCTCCGCATCGGGCACGAGAGCGGCGCCCTGGAGTCTTACGTGTGGAAGGGCAGGGAGCTCCTCGCCGCGCCGCTCGTTCCGAACTTCTGGCGGGCGCCGACGGACAACGACCGCGGGACTCAGATGATCAACTGGGCGGCCGTCTGGCTCACCGCGGCGCCGCGGCGCGTGGTGACGAAATGCGAAGCGCTCCCGGGGCCGGCCGATCGCGCCGCCATCGCCGCGGAGATGCGCTTCCCGGCGGGCGAGAGCACGGGCCGCGTGGTGTACACGGTTTACGGGGACGGGATTCTCGACATCGAGATGACCGTCGATGTGCGGGGCGACCTGCCCGTGGTTCCTCGCATCGGCCTCCAGATGCGCCTGCCGGCCGGGTTCGAGCGCGTCGCGTGGTTCGGCCGCGGGCCCCACGAAAACTACTGGGATCGCAAGACCGGCGCCGCGGTGGGGCGCTACGAGAGCTTGGTCCGCGACCTCATCTTCGAATACGTCGAGCCCCAGGAGAACGGGCACAGGACCGATGTGAGGTGGGTCGCGCTCACCGATGCCGCCGGGTTCGGCCTCAAGGCCTCCGGCTTCCCCGTGCTGGAATTCAGCGCCTGGCCCTACACCATGGAGGCGCTGCAGGCGGCCTTCCACCCCTGGGAGATCCGCCGCACGGCGGAGGTCACGGTCAACCTCGACTATCGCCAGATGGGCGTCGGCGGCGATGACAGTTGGGGGGCGCCGACGCATCGGGAGTACACGCTGCCGCCGGGCAGGACCTATAAGCACAAGCTGAGGCTGGAGCCTCTCGGCGGGGAATAGAAAGAAGCGCGGTCGGGCGGTGCGCCGCACCGCCCGACCGCGCCGCCGCCTCGATCCGCGCGCGGGCGCCCCCGGCGCGGCAGCGGGCGGCTACCGCGATTTCCGGAGTTCTCGGGCGCCGTCGCGCATGCCGCGCATGCGGGCCTGGATCTCGGCGGCGTCGATGAAGCCGTCCTTGTTGGTGTCCATGTTGGTGAACCGCTCCTCCGGGCCGGTCCACTCGTCCTTGGAGATCTTGCCGTCTCCGTTCTTGTCCATGCTGCGGAACAACTGCTCGCCGACCGCGCCGCGGCTCCTGCCCTCGGCGCGCGGGACGGCCGGCGCCTTCGGCGGCTCGACGGCCGCGGGCCCTTCCCTCCGCATGGCGGGCAGGCGGCCCAGCAGTTCGGCGAAGGAAAGCGCGCCGTCGCCGTTCTTGTCGAGGCGGCCGAACTCCTCGGCGCGGCGGGCGGCCGCCTCCTTCTCGCGCTGCTCGCGCACCTTGGCGATCTCGGCCTTGGTGACCTTGCCGTCCTGGTTCTCATCGAAGCGTCTCAGCACACGCCAGTTGTTGCCCGCCTCGGCCTCGGTGATTTCGCCGTTCTTGTCGGCATCGAGCTGCTCCAGCAGGCTCTCGGGGTTGAAACGGCCTTGCGGGCCGGCCATGGCGCCGAAGGAAAAGGAAGTGTATTCCTCCTTGGTCAGCTTGCCGTCGCGATCCTTGTCGCAGGCCATGAACTCGCGGCGCACGAAGGTGCTCCGCGCGTACTCCCTGAGGGACAACTGGCCGTCGCCGTCGGCATCGAGGGCCTTGAACTCCTCCTGAGCCTCCGGCGAGGCTTCCATGCCGAAACCTCCGCGCAGCCCCTCGAAGCGTCCCTTGGCGCCTTCGGCGCCGAGCGCCGCGGGCGCATACACAACCAGCAGCGCGATCGCCGCGCCGAGCAACAGCATCTTGCGCATGTCGAAGTCTCCTGTCGCGGCCTGCCTCGAGCGTTCGTGACGGCGCTCGCGCCCCCGATCGCGCGCCGCAACGCGACGGGGAGCCGATCGGACGGATGCGCCCGGCCGGCAGCCTGTTTGCCAACGCGCCGGCCGCGTCGTGCGGGCGCGGCCGCGCCTTTTCGTAAAACCCCGGGTGCGCGGCGAGGTGGCGGTGTTTCCCGGCGCGCGGGCGAAAGATGGAATTGCACGCGGGAGCCCCGCCGCAAAGGGTGCGCGGTCAGAACCCGGCGCGGCGCGCGGCTTGGTTCAGGAACGGCACGAACGCCCGCGCGGCCTTGGCGTTGCCCTCGGCGCTAGGGTGGCTGTTGCCGCCGCCGCCCGTCGGGAACTCCGCGTAGTCGGACCGTCCCTCGGCGGTGAGGATGTCGTAATAATCGAAGACGACCACGTTCTTGCCGGAATAGTCCTTCAGCCAGCCGTCGGCGGCAACGAGCCAATTGTTGAACTCGCGCGCCAAGGGGCCGCTGGTCGCGGGCTTTTCCCGCTCGCGCTTGAGAACGGCCCGCGCGAGGCTCTTCCAAAGCGGTTCGGGGGGGAGCTTGCCCGCGACGATGGGCGGCGCGGTCAGGCAGACGAAGAGCACGCCGGGGTGCTTGGCGAACTCGGGCAGCAGAGCGGCGTAGGCCGCTTTCGCGTTCCAGACCGTGAGCTCGGGGCCGGCGGGATTTCCGGGCGGCGCTCCGAGGCCCGTGAAGTCGCTGTTCGGGTAGCAGGACTTGAAGGCGACGATATCGTTGCGCTGTCCGCCGGCGTAGGCTTTGTCCTGTCCATCGCAGGCGAGAATCTCCTCCATCATGCCGGCGAACTTCGGCGGCCAGTCGAAGATGTCGGTCTTCTCGCCGATTGCGCTCCCGTAAGAGGCTTCATGGACCTCGTAGCCCTGAGCGACGAGCAGGCCGCGCAGACCGCCGCCGTTGGGGTGCGTGGTGTAGATACAATTCTCGCCGGACCGCTCGCCGGAGTCGGCGAACAGGTGCCCGCCGCAGGAGTGGTGAATGAAGAGGAGCCGCAGCCCGGCCTTGGGGGGCGTCGCCGGAAACGCGGAAAGGTCCATGGCCTGAACTCTGGGAGCCGAGCTTCCCGGGGTCATCGTGCCGCCTCCTACGGGAACCATCATTATCGCCGCGAGCACCGCCAGGGCGATGCCGAGACCGAGGAGTTTTCGCATGGTCATGCCGTTCCTTTCGCGCGCGGGGGCGATTATAGAGTCGAAAGGCACGGCAGGCAACTCGGCGGCTCCTTCTTGCAACGTTCGTGCGCCGGTGTATACTGCGCTTCGGGCGCCTTCGGGGACGCCGGCGCGGATAAGCGGCGTTTGGATGCGGCGCGGCGCGCGCGTCCGCCCGCGCGACCGGCGCCGGGCGCGCGAGGGCGCCGCGCGATCCACGCCCGCGCGATCGGAGAGGAGGCGGAGTGGGTTTCACGTTCATTCATGCCGCCGATATGCATCTGGATACGCCCTTCGAGGGCATCGCGCGGGTGTCGCCCGCCGTCGCGGCGCAGCTTCGCGACGCGTCGCTGGAAGCGTTCGACGCCCTGGTCGACTGCGCGATTCGCAACGACGCGGCCTTCGTGCTCCTCGCCGGCGACAACTACGACGGGGCCGAGCGCGGCGTGCGCGCGCAGCTCCGCATGCTGCGGGGCCTGGAGCGCCTGAGCGCGCGGGGGATCCAGACTTTCATCGTCAACGGCAATCACGATCCGCCGGAGGGGTGGTCGGCCGTCAAGTCCTGGCCCGAGGGCGTCAAGGTGTTCGGCCACGAGGCGGTGGAGTCCGCGGCGGTCGAGCGCGAGGGCGTCCGCCTGGCCACCGTCCACGGCATCAGCTTCTCGCAGCGCACGGCCGGCGAGAACCTGGCCGCGCGCTTCACGCGCGCCTCGGCCCCGGGGTTCCACGTGGGGCTGCTCCACTGCTCCGCGGGGGTGAATACCGAACACGAAAGCTGCTGCCCGACCACTGTGCGCGACCTCCAAGCGGCCGGCATGAACTACTGGGCTCTCGGGCACATCCATAAGCGCGAGTTCCTGTGCGAGGGCGGCCCCTGGATCGTCTACCCGGGCAACCTCCAAGGCCGGAGCGCCAAGCCCAGCGAATGCGGCGCGAAGGGCGCCGTTGTCGTGGAGGTCGACGGCGGCCAGGTGGCGCGCGTCGAGTTCGCGCCGGTTGACCGCGTCAGGTTCGTCGTCGCGCCGGTGGATGTGAGCACGCTCGCGGATCTCCCGGAGCTGCGGCGCATGCTTGTGCGGCGCCTCGAGCAGCTTCGCAAGGAGCACGAGGGCCGGGGGCTGCTCGTGCGGGCCGTGCTGCGGGGCCGCGGCGGGGTTCACCGCGACCTGATCCGCGCCGGCGCGGCGGAGGCCCTGTGCGAGGATCTCCGCGGCGAGTGCAAGGACATGGAGCCCTTCGTGTGGTGGGAGTCGATCCAGGACGCGACGCGGCCGAATCTCGACATCGAGCAGGTCCGCAAGCGCGGCGATTTCCTTTCGGAGCTGGTGAAGGTGGCCGAGCGCATCGGCGCCGGCGAGGAGGAGCGCGCGGCGTTTTTCCGCGAAGTCTGCGCGAATCTGCCCGCTGCCCGGCTCCAGGGCAGAATCCCCGAACCGGACGGCGGCGTCGAGGCCGAGGAACTGGAGCGCGCCGTGATGCTCGCCCTCGATCTGCTCGAGGAGAAGACGGACTCGTGAGACTGACCGGCTGGTACATCGACGGCTACGGCGTCTTCCGCGACTACGAGGTGCGCGGCCTGCGCGACGGCCTCACGATCTTTCTCGGCCCGAACGAGGCCGGGAAGAGCACCCTGCTCAGTTTCGTGAGCGGCGTCCTGTTCGGCTTCCCCCAGCGCCGCGGCCAGGGGCCGCTGTATCCGCCCCTGAACGGCGGGCGCCACGGCGGCCGCCTCTTCCTCGCAGGCGCCGACGGCGAGGTCGTCGTCGAGCGCGGGGCCGGCGACCGCAAGGCGCTGCGCATCACGCTGCCGGGCGGCGAGAGGGGAACGGAAGACGACCTGCGGCGCCTCGTCGGCCACGTCGATGCGACGCTGTACCGCACGATCTTCGCCTTCGACCTCCACGACCTGCACTCCTTCGAGACGCTCAAGGCCGAAGGCATCCGGGACCGCATCTTCTCGGCGGGCATCGCGGGGGCGGGCGCGTCGGCGCGCCAGGTGATCGAGGCGCTCAAGGAACGCCAGGCGGCCCTGCTCAGGCCGCGCGCCCGGGCGCAGATCACCGACCTTCTGGAGGCGCTGATCGAAACGCAGTCGAAGGCGGCCGCCGCGCGGTCGGCGGCGTCGGATTACCCGGCGCTCGTTGCGCGGGAGGATGCGGCCGCGGCCCGGGTGGCCGAGCTTGCCGGGGATCGCGATGAGGCCGAGGGGAGGCGGCGCGAAGCGCAGGCGCTGCTCGATCTGTGGCCGCTGTGGCGGGAGCGCGCCGAGGCCGAGGCCGAACTGGAGCGCCTGGAGCCTGTCGAGGATTTTCCCGACGACGCGGGGGCCCGGCTGGCCGCGGCGCGCGCGGAGGTCCGCAGCGCGGTCGAGCGCCGCGAGAAGCTCATCGCCGAGCGCGATGGCAAGCAGGCGCGCGTGCGCGAGATGGAGGACCGGCGCGCGCCGGCGCCGGGCGCCGAGCGCGTCGCCGCCTGCGTGCGCGCCATGGACGTGTATCTCGACCGCCGCGCGCAGCTCCCCGAGGCCGAGGCGGCTCTGAGCGCCGTCGAGGACGCCCTCGCCAAGAGGCTCCGGGTGCTCGGCGAGGACTGGGACGAGGCCCGCGCGCGGAGCGTCGACGGATCGATCCCGGCGCAGGAGGCGGTGCGCGCCCACGAGGCGGCGATCACGGAGAGCGACGAGCGCGCGAACGCCGCCCGCCGCGAGTTGGACGCCAAGACGAACGAGCTGCTCAAGGCCGCGGCCGAGCGCGAACGCCTCGCCGCGTCCATTGAAAAGACGCCGCCGCCCGAGCCCGCCCTGCTGGATGCGCGCGAGCGGGCGATTCGCGAGCTGCGGGCGCATCTTGCGGAAGCCGGCGCCGAGGAAGCCCGCGTGCAGGCCCGGGAGAATGCCCTCAAGGACAGCCTGCGGGCCCTCGACGCCGCGCGGAGCAAGGCCTCGCCGGCGCCGTCCGCGGCCATGGTGGCGAGCATTGCCTTCATGGCGCTGCTCATCGCGGCGGCGGGCGGGTGGCTCCTTTCCATCGGCAAGCCGGTCGAGGCGGGTTTCCTGGGCATCTTCGCGCTGATGTTCGCGGTGACGAGCTTCCTTCTGTGGCGCTACCGCCGTTCCGTTCTAGCCGACGAGGGCGCCCGCGTCGATCGGGAGCTGCGTGCGGGCGCCGAGTGCGAGGAACTGGCAAGAAACAAGATCGAGAGCGCCGCGCGCTTGCGGTCGCTGCGCGAGGCCATCGCCGCGCACGCCGCCGCGCTGGGGATCGCCGGCGAGACGACCTTCGCCGCCGTCGAGGAGCAGGATGCCGCGTGCGGACGCGATCGCACCGCGCGCGAGCGATACGATGCGGCGCAGGCGCGGGTGCGCGAGATCGCGGCGCGCGAGCGGGAGCTGGGAGAGGAAGTCAAGCGGCACGCGACGGCTCTCGAGGCCGCCGCCGCGGCGCGGCAGGCGGCGGCGGCCGAATGGGCCCGCTGGAAGCGCGAACGGGATCTCCCCGAGGCGCTGATGCCTCGGGGCGCCCTCGATTTCTTCCGCGATGCCTCCGCGGCCTGCGATCTGATCGCCGGCCGCGACGAGGCGCGCCGGCGCCGCGACGGATTGGCCCGCGAGATCGCGGCGTGGGAGGCGAACGCGCGCGCGGTGTGCGCCGAGGCGGGCGTCCGGTCCGACGGCGAGATCCCCCCCGAAAGGCTTCCGGAGGAGATCGGCGCCCTGGCGCGCCGTTGCCGCGAGGACGAGGAACTCGGCGCCCGGATCGCGGCCCTGGCCGCGGCGATCGCCGAGTTGGACGAGAAGATCGAGATCGAGCGCGGGAGCTGCGCCCGAGCCGAGGAGGCGCGCGACGCGCTCTTCGCCGAGGGCGGCGCGGCGGACGAGGCGGAGTTCCGCGCGCGGCTTTCGGCGTTCGAGGCGCGGCGCGAACTCAAGCGCCGCATTGCGGATCGCGAGGGCCAGATCGCGGAACGTCTGGGCGCCGGGCCGCGCGCCGAGGCGGCGCGCGCGGCGCTCGCCGCGGGCGAGGTCGACCGCTGGCGCGAGGTCCTCGAAGAGGCCGAGCAGAGGATCGCGGCGGCGGAGGCGGAGCGCGATGCGGCCCTCGGCCGCGTGCGAGACGCGGAGCGGGCGCGGCGCGAGTTGGAAGCCTCGGCGGATGTCGCCGCGCTCCAGACCCAGAGCGCCGCGTACGCCATGGAACTGGATCGTGCGGTGCGGAGCTGGCGCGTGGCGGCCGCCGCCGCCGAACTCATCGCGCGGACGCTGGGAGAGTTCGCGCGCGGCCGCCAGCCGGCCGTGCTGGCCGAGGCGTCCGCGTTGTTCGCGGTCGTGACCGACGGCGCCTACGAGCGGATCATCCAGACGGATGACGGGGCCGGGCTCAAGGTCGTCGACCGGCGGGGGGCGATGAAAGGCCCCGAGCAGTTGAGCCGCGGCACGGCCGAGCAGCTCTACCTGTGCCTGCGTCTGGGTCTCATCGCCGAGTTCGGGCGGCGGCACGTGACCCTGCCGGTCATCATGGACGATGTCCTGGTCAACTTCGACATTGAGCGCGCCCGCGCCGTGGCGGCGGTGTTGGGCGAATTCGCCCGCGATCGCCAAGCGCTGCTTTTCACCTGCCACCACGAGACCGTGGCGATGTTCCAGGATGCGGCCCCCGGAACCCGCGTCCTCCGCATGGAGCGCCTCGGGGTTGCCCGGGACGAGGAAGCCGTGGAGAGCATCGCCGCCGCCGGGCCTCGAGAAGCGGCCGCGGACGACGAGAGCGACTAGGCTTCCGGCCGCGGCCGGCGCGCGCTCGGTCGCGGCGGGTTCGACGTTGTCGGGGCCGGCGGGGCGCCCTTCGCGGCGGGCAAGGAAAGGAGGATCCGACATGTTGCTGGCCGGCCTGAGCGGTTTGGTCCTTCTCGGCGCGGCGGGGGGGAATCTGCTTCCCAACCCCGCCTTCGATGGGACGGCGGAGCCTTGGCGCGCTTCGGGCGGCGCCGCGGCGTATGTCTCCGGCGACGGCCGCGCCGCCGCGGGCTCCCTGATGGTCGCGCGCGGCGATGGCGACACGAGCGCGTGGGCCTGCGAGACCGAGGGCGTCGCGCCCGGCGGCGTCTATCTCTTTTCCTTCTGGGCGAAGGAGTTGGCGGCGGGGGGCGGCGGTTGCATCGTGGCGGGCCCCCTGGGGATGAATCACGATTTCAACGTGGGCTTGGAATGGACGCGGCGGGAGTTCCTGTTTCCCGTCGCGCCCTCGCACCGGGGCGGTCTCCGGTGCCGGCTGGGCACGTGGATGAAGAGCGCCGCCGTCGCTTTCGATGACGCGGCGCTGCAGCCCGTCACGCTTTTTCACCGCAAGGCGGGAGGATTCGTCCTGGGCGAGGGCGAGGAAGTCTCCGGCCGCTCGTATCGCTTCAATGCGCCCTTCGATTCGATGTTCGGGGCCGTGAGCCGGCCGCTGGCCGACTTCGCGTGCGGGTACAACACGAACCGCTGGTGCTTCGATCACGACGCCTGGGTGCGCTACCGCCACGAACTGGGAGGGACGCCCTTCGCCGGCGCCCGCGTGTCGGTGCAGATCGGCTACCACACGGGCGGGACGCTCCTGGTGGAGGCGCGCGGCGATGGCGGCGCGTGGGAGCGGGCGGGCGTGCTCGACAAACTCGGCTCGGCGGTGTTCGAGCTGCCGGTCGGACTTTTTCCGGCGCGCGCCGTCGAGGTCAGGCTCGCGCGCGGCGACCGCGGCGCGGGCGCGTTGCAGGTGTATTCCTACGGCCTGGAAGCCGAGCTGGGCGCCGATCCCGGCGCCGGCGGCCGCGGCCGGACGGATTTTCTCGTTCTGGAGGAGCGGGCCGAAGCGGTGGAGGCGGCGGTGACCAGCCTCGGCGACCTGGTGCCGGGCGGCGCCAATGAAGTGACGCTCCAGTGCCGCGCCCCCGCCGGCGTCTCCTTCGCGTTGGAATACGGGCGCGTGGGCGGCGAGCGGCGCGTGAGCCGGGAGGGCGCGCGGAAGGGGAACGCCGTCGCGCTTTCCTACGAGCTGGCCGAGGCGGGCGATCACGAGCTCCAAATCATCGCCAGGGATGCGGGGCGGCGCGTCGTGTATCGCGCGCGCACGTCCTTTTCAGTGGCGCCCCTCTTCGGCGCCGATTTCGGCTGGCGCGTTCCGGCTCCGGCCGCGCCCGCCCTGGGGCTTTGGTGGTGCGCGGCGGCCGAGAAGGTGGGGCGGGAGCGGCCCGCGCCCGCGCGGGAGGCGCCGATCCGCCTCGAGGCGGCCGCGAACGAGGAGGAGGCGTTCCAACTCGTTCTGCGTCCCGCCGCCGACCTGAAAAGCGTTCGCGTGAGCTTCGCCGCGCCCGCGGGCGCGGGCGTGACGACGCGGGTGCGCGAGGTGGCGTACGTCGCCATCGTCCGCCCGAGCGATTACTCGGGCTGCCCCGGTCTGTGGCCCGATCCGCTGCCCGAGCATGTCCGGCCGCTGGATCTTGCCGCCGGACGCAACCAACCTTTTTGGCTGTCGGTGCGGACCGGCGCCGAGGCCGCGGCGGGCGCCGTGCGCCTGACGGCGCGGATCGAGGCCGAGGGGGGCGTGCGTGTCGAGATTCCCGTGGATCTGCAAATCTTCGACTTCGCGGTGCCCGCCGATCACAGCGTGACGACGGCGTTCGGATTCAACCCGCGCCTCACGGCCGAATACCACCGCGTGACGGGGGGGGAGGAGCGGCGGCGGCTCTTCGACCTCTACATGCGGAACTTCCGCGACCACCGGATCTCGCCCTACGACTTCGCGCCTTACGATCCCATCGAAGTCAAGATCATCGGAGCCGCGTCGGAGGAAACCGACCCGGCGGCGGTGGAGGTCGCCGTCGACTTCACGGCGTGGGACGCGCAGGCCGCGAAGTATCTGGACGAATACCGCTTCGATTCCTTCAGGCTGCACCTGCGCGGGCTCGGCAGCGGGACGTTTCACAGCCGGCGCTACGGGACCTTCGGGCCTTACCGGCAGGGGACGCCGGGGTACCGCGCTCTCATGAAGAAGTACGCCTCGCGGGTCGAGGACCACCTGCGCGCCAAGGGTTGGCTCTCCAAGGCCTATATCTATTGGTTCGATGAGCCCGAGGAGAAGGACTACGAGTTCGTGAAGGAAGGCATGGCCGAGATCCGCGCCGCCGCGCCGGGCCTGGCGCGCATGTTGACCGAGGAACCGGGGCCGGCGCTGGCGGGGAGCGTGGACATCTGGTGCCCGATTCTGGATCTGGGCGCGCCGGAGGCGATCAAGGAGCGCATCGCCGCGGGCGAGCGCGTGTGGTGGTACGTGTGCTGCGGGCCGCGGGCGCCGTACCTGGGGCTTTTCATCGACCACCCCGCGACGGATCTGCGGGTATGGCTGTGGCTGAGCTGGAAGTACGGCGTCACGGGGATTCTCGTCTGGGAGAGCAGCTACTGGACGAGCCCCTGCGCCTACCCGAAGGAGCGCCAGGATCCGTGGAAGGATCCCATGAGCTACGTGAGCGGGTACAGCTTCCCGCCGGGGCACATCGGGTATTGGGGCAACGGCGACGGCCGCTTCATCTATCCGCCGCGGGAGATCGAGGGGCCGACGCTGAGCGGGCCCGTCGACTCGATCCGCTGGGAGATGCTGAGGGACGGCCTCGAGGACTACGAGTACCTCGCGCTGCTGGCGCGGCGCATCGAGGCGGCGCGCGCCAAAGGCATCGACACCGGCGCCTTCGCGCCGCTTCTGGCCGTGCCCGACGAGATCTGCGCCGATGCGCGGACGTACACGCGGTCGCCGGCGCCGATCCTCGCGCGGCGGCGGGCCGTGGCCCGGGCGATCGAGGCTCTCGGCGCGCTGCTCGGGAAGTAGGCGATGGCTGCCGCGGCCGCGTCCCTTCCTCCCGTGAAGGTCGCCTTGGCGCAGGTGCGCTGCGTCGACTCCGACCTCGAGGGCAACTTCGCGCGCGTCCGCGCCGCCGCCGCGGCCGCGGCCAAGCACCAGGCGCGGGCCGTTTTCTTCCCTGAGAGCGTGGACTTGGGGTGGGTGAATCCCGAGGCGCACAGGCTGGCGGGCCCGGTGCCGGGGCCCTTCACGGATAGGGTGGCGGCGCTCGCGCGGGAATTCGACCTCTGGGTGGGGATCGGACTTTCGGAGCGGGCGGAGGGCGCGCTCTATGACGCGGCGGTGCTCATCGACCCCCGCGGCGCCATCGTCCTCAAGCACCGGAAGATCAACCTCCTGGCCGGCCTCATGGATCCACCCTACGCGGCGGGCGATCCGGCGGCGATCGACGCGGCGCGGACGCCCTTCGGGCGCCTGGGGATGCTGGTCTGCGCCGACAGCTTCGAGCGGCCCCTTCTGGAGGCGCTCGCCCGCCGCGGGCCCGACTTGGTTTACGTGCCGTACGGTTGGGCCGCGCCGAGGGAGGCGTGGCCGGAGCACGGCTTCGAGCTTCTCATGACGGTCCAGCGGGCGGCGCGCGTTTTAGGCGCGCCGGTTCTGGGCCCCAACTGCGTGGGCGCGATCACGCACGGGGAGTGGTGCGGCCGCACCTACGAGGGCCTGAGCGCGGCGGCGGACCGCACGGGCCTCGCGCTGGTCCAAGGGAAGTGGAACCGGGAGGAGCTGATCGTGCTGACGGTCGAGCCGGGGCGGGATGCGGGCGCCAAGGGCCCGGGAGGCCCCGCGGCCTGATTCCGGCCCGGACTCCCTGGGCGGCGGCGGGCCTTTTTCGGCTCATGGCGGTTCCACGGAGGAGCGGCGGCATGACACGACGACTGGTCCCGGCGCTTGCGGTTCTCGCGTTCGCCGCTCCGGCCTTTGCGGCCGGGGCGGGCCCGCGCAAGGAGGATGGCTACCGCGGCGCTTGGTTCGAGCTGGGGCAGAAAAGCGCCTACGGCGACAAGTATTCAGGCGGCCTGGGCACCTACACGACCAGCCATGTGCCCATCGCCGTCCACGCGCCCAAGGCGAACAAGACTTTCTTCGTTTACGGCGGCTTCGCTCCGGGCGAACGCAACCTGCTCGCCATGATCTCCTATTACGACCACGCCGAGGGCGTCGTGCCCCGGCCGACGGTGGTTCACGAGAAAAAGCGCGTCAACGATCCCCACGACAACCCGAGCCTCTGCATCGACGGCGACGGCCGCTTGTGGGTCTTCGTCGCCGGGCGCGCCAACGCCCGGCCCGGCTTCATCTACCGCAGCGTGAAACCCTACGACATCAACGCCTTCGAGCTGGTGGACACCTGGGACCGCATGGCGTATCCCCAGCCCTGGTTCGTCGAGGGCCGCGGGTTCCTGCTGCTCTTCACCATGTATACCAAGGGCCGCGAGGAGTACTGGCGCACCAGCCCCGACGGCCGGACCTGGAGCGGGATTCAGAAGCTCGCCGGATTCGGCGGCCACTATCAGACGAGCGCCGAGCGCGGCGGCCAGATCGTCACCGGGTTCAATTACCATCCCGGCGGCAACCTCGACAAGCGCACCAACCTCTATTTGCTCCGCACCGGCGACATGGGGCGAACCTGGACCAACGCGGCCGGCCAGGCCGTGGCGCTGCCCCTGGAGGACAAGACCAACCCGGCCCTGGTTCACGACTACGAGTCCGAGGGCAGGCGCGTTTATATCCAGGACGTCAACGTCGACGCCGGCGGCAACCCCGTCCTCCTCTACGTGCTGAGCGGCGACCACCGCCCCGGCCCCCAGGAACCGCCGCGGATCTGGTTCACGGCGCGGTGGGATCCGCCGGCCAAGGCCTGGAGCCTCAATCCCGTCACGACATCGACACACAACTACGATGTGGGCGCCCTTTACATCGAACCGGACGGCCTGTGGCGCATCATCGGCCCCAGCGAACCCGGGCCCCAGCCCTGGGGCGCCGGCGGCGAGATGGCCCTGTGGATCAGCCGAGATCGAGGCGTCTCGTGGACGAAAGTGCGCCGGTTGACGGCGGACAGCCCTCGAAACCACACCTACGCCCGACGCCCCGTCAACGCTCACGACGATTTCTACGCCCTCTGGGCCGACGGCGACACCGACCGCTTCTCCGTGTCGAACCTGTATTTCTGCAATAAGTCAGGCGACGTATTCCTCCTCCCTCCTTCCATGGAGGGCGATTTCGCCCGCCCCCGGCCCGCGGGCGCGAGTTCGCAAGCGCGGCCGTAAGGCGGCGAGGCGGCGGACCGCACTGGGAAACGAAGCCCCCTCGGAGGCGTGTTCCATCGGCGGCTTCCGAGAGCTTGTCCAGCTTCCCGGTGACTCCCGCCGCGCGCTCCGCCCGGGGGCGTGGTCTTTCAACTCCAAGGGCATTCCGATAGACTTCGAGGAGGTCATGCTCTCCTCGGGGAGAGGCGTATGAAACCGTCCAAAGACGCCCTGCGGATTGACGAAGAATCGCCGGAAGCGCGGATTGCCCTGGCGGCGGAGCTGCTTTCCGGCCGCGACGGCGTAGTGGTCCTCGGCGGGTCGATCGCCCTGCGCCCCGGGCCCAAGGAAATCCTATGCGAAGTCGTCGAGCCGGCCGGGACCGCGCACCGGTGCGCCGAGGAGTACAAGGTCCTGATCGAGAACGCCAAACGCAGGCTGGAGGCGTCGCGGCTTTGGGCGCATTTGCCGCCCAAGCGGCTGCGGTGGGTGGTGGTCGAGGATCACGCGGGCGGATCCCAACAGGTGTGGCCTGCGTTCTGACGGCGCCGCGAAGCCCGGTGTTTCCGCGCCGCCGGTTTGCGGCGCAACGCGCGAGGTTGCCTATGAACCGTGTCTCGACATCGTTGCCGGCGGCTCTCTGCCTGGTCGCGAGCGTTCTTGCCGCCCGGGAGCGGGTGATGGTCAATCCGGCGGATACCGGCGCCGCGCTGGAAAACCCCGCCATGGGCTGGGTGTTTCATTTCTACGACAACGTGCCGGCCCACTACGGATCGCGCCTGGCGCCGGCCGACACGCTGGACGATTACCCGGGGCTGACGGTGGTCTACCTGCGCATCCCCTGGAGCTACATCGAGCCGGAAGAAGGCAAGTTCAACTGGGCGGTGGTGGACGCGCCGGCTCAGCGCTGGATCGCCAAGGGAAAACAAGTGGCCTTCAGGTTTTCCTGCGCCGAGTCTTGGATGCGCTGGGCCACGCCCGAGTGGGTGCGGATGGCCGGCGCCAAGGGCAACGACTTCCTCCCCGGCAAGGGCGTTGTCCCGGACGGACCCTTCTGGGAGCCGGACTACGACGACCCCGTCTTCCTGGAAAAGCTCGACAATTTCCTGGCCGCCGCCGCCCTCCGCTACGACGGCGATCCCACCGTCGCCTTCATCGACGTCGGCTCCTTCGGCGTCTGGGGAGAGGGCCATACCTTCCACAGCTCCGGCCTGCAATACCCCGCCGCCACGATCTGCAAGCATATCGACCTTCACTGCAAACGCTTCAAGCGGACGCTCCTGGCGGCGAACGACGACTTCTCCTTCCAGGGGGAGGCGCCCATCGCCCATGCCCTGCGCCGAGGATTGACGTTGAGGGACGACAGCATCCTCGTTCAGGGCGGGGAAAACGCTTTTTTTCATGCCGACCTGGCGCAGGCCTTCTGGCCCACGCTTCCCGTGATACTGGAAAGCGAGCACTACGGAAGCTCCCGCGACAGAGGCAATTGGAAGGACGGCGGCCGGTACCTCGAGGCCGTGGAGAAATACCATGCCAGTTACGCCTCGATCCACTGGTGGCCCCGAGAGTTCCTGGAGGAGAACCGGGACCTCGTGGCGAAGATCAACCGCCGCCTGGGCTACCGCTTGCAGCTCCTCGAGATGTCCTGGCCGGCGCGGGTGCGCGTCGAGTCGGAGTGGAAGCTCGCCGCCCGGTGGCGCAACGCGGGCGTCGCTCCCTGCTACCCGGGCGGGTTCCCCGCCGTCACCCTGAAGGATAAACAAGGCGGCATCGCGGCGGTGTTCGTCGATCACGGTTTCGACGCCCGCCGCTTGCCTGTCGGCCCTCCCGACCAGGCCGAGGCGCTTTCCGAGGAAGCCTCCTTCGCCCTGCCCTTCAATCTGGCGGCGGGCGAGTACGAGGTGTTCGTGTCGGTCGGAAGCCCGACGGGGACGCCGCGCCTGGCATTGCCGCTGCCCGGCGACGACGGCCGGCGCCGCTACCGCCTGGGCGGCATGCGCGTTTTGGGCGATTTCGCCGTGCGGCCCGGGCCGCTGGAGAAGCGGGGCGAGCGTTGGCTCTTGCCGCTCTCATGGACGATCCGCGTCTCCCTGCCGCGGACGGTCAGGCCCTTCTGCCATTTCGACCGCGCGGGAGAGATCGGCTTTCAGGGTCTGCCGGACCCGACCGGTCCGCTCGAGAGCGTTCACAGGGCGGGGCAGGTGCAACTGGGGTGCGAATTCGCCGTGCCCGAAGGCGCCCGCGGCCGCTCCTTCGTGGTGCTGGTCGGCCTCTGGGCGCCCGACAGAATCGGCCACCCCGGCGAGCGCATGATCCCGGACGAGGGGAATCCGGACCGCCGCGTGACGATCGGCTGGTTGGAAGTCTCCGACGACGGCGTTCCGGAGTTCCTCCCGAAAGAGTGAACCCGCCGGCGGATCAGCCGCCGGAAACCTTCGGCGAAAGCGATTCGGCCGCCGGGGTCGCGCCGGCGCCGCCGGCGTCAGCGCGCCTCGGGCTCGCGCGCGAGCTTGCAGGCGATGTCGCGCCGGAAGGGCGGAACTTGCACGCGTTCGCCCTTGGCGAGCATGCGCGTCTCGGCGCGGATGGGCTTTCCCGCGCCGGTGTCCCACCACTCGATGCGGTACCTTCCTTCGGGCAGGTCGGGGACCGCGAAGGCGGCGTTCGCGATCCGCGCGGGGGCGCGTCCTTCGACCACGACGTTCCACCAGGACGCCGCCGGATCGCTGAGCCAGACGCACGTCAGGCGCGGGCCGCGGAGCGCCATGGCGTGGAGGGCGGGGTCGCGCTCGCGCCATGCGACGGGCGTGAAGCCCGACGAGGGGAAGGGAATATCCGCCACGAAGGCCGCAAGCGGCGCGTAATGGCGGTACAGGTTCATGCGGTCGAAATCCTCCCACCACCAGCTCATGCTCCCGCCCGCGAGCCCCGCCATGGCGGCGGCCCAGAGCGCATCGCGGCCGTGGAGGTAGTCCTGGTCTCTGCGCATGTAATCGCTCAACTCCCACTTGTCGCCCGCCAGGCCGAACTCGCTTAGGAAGGCGGGTTTGCCGGGCGCATGGCTCCGCAGGAAAGCGGCTCTCTCCGCCACCGTCGCCGCGGCGTCCTTGAAGGCGTCGCCGAGGGCGGGCCGCAGGTAGAAATGCAGGTCGGCGGTGTCCAGGGCGGGGTGGGCCCAGTCCCGCGGGCACGGCGCCCACGCGCTCGTCGCGACGAGGTGGCCATAAGGATCGATCGCGTCGAAATGCGCCCGGAGCTCGCGGTAGAAGCGGTCGAGCGGCTTTCCGGGATCCATCTCGTTCCAGTATTCCCAGGCGGCGATGGCCGTGGAGTATCCCCACCGGGCGACGAAGTAGCGGGCCAGGTTCTTGATGGCGGCGATGGCGGCGGCGTACTCGGGGCTGTCTTCCTTCGACAGGCGCGCCAGGTAGAGGTCGCGCGTCACGAAGGCGACCTGGAGCGCGATGCCGTGCGCCTCGGCCGCGGCGACCACGCGGTCGAGAAAGCGCGCATCGACCTGGTCGTAGGAGCCCTCGACGGGCGCGTCGGCCTCGGCCTGGGGCAGGAGTTCGGGGCCGCCGGCCGCTTCCCTGAGGGAGAGACCGCGGAGAAACACGGGGCCGCCGGCCGCTTGCAGGCGCAACGCGATGCGGTCGAGCCACCGCCGGCCGCCGCCGATTTCCACCCGCCGCGCGAAAGGCTCCCAGACGCCCCGCCCGTCCCACGCGATCGGCGCGACCGGCGCGCCGCCGCCCACATCGATGGCGACGGCTGCCGGACCCGTCGCAAACAGGCGCCCCGAGAGGGTGTAGGCCGTTCCCGGCTTCACCGCCAGCGGCCGCGGCGGCGCGGCCGTCGCGGAGTCGCCCGGCTTCGACCCAAGCGCAATGCACTTCGCGCCCGGCGCCTCGCCGCCGGACGGCATGGGGGCGAAGGGCGGCTTCCACGACCACGAGCGGCCCCACGGGCTCTTGCGGGCCTCGATCGCCATGGCCCAGTCCTCGCAGCCCGCCCAGAGGCGCACGAAGTTGCCGCCCGCGCCCGCGATGGCGGCGAAGATCTTCTCCAGCTTCGCGGTGCCGTTCACGTACTGGGATCCCCCCAGGAAGGCGACGTTCTGGCCGATGGCGAAGAAGGGCTCGCCGCTGGTGCGCTCGAGGTAGCGGCCGTCGCCGCGCGCGGCGCGCAGGAAGCCCGGGCGCGCCGAGGGCGTGCACTCGAAGCGGAACGGCGCGGAGCGCCGCGGGCCGCCGCGGTCATCGACGACGAAGACGCCGGAGTGCTCCCCGACCGCGGTCGGCGTGAACCTGACCTTCCAGACGCAGGGCCCCGAGGGATAGATCCAGTCGACGCTTCTCCCGCCGGCTTCGATGCGTTGTTCCTCGCAGGGTTGGAACCAGAAGGCCGGCGCTTTCAGGACCGCGCCGTCGGGCGCGGCGATTTCCGCCCAGGCGTCCGCCCGGGCGGCGCCGCCGGGGCCGGCGTAGGAGGCCGGCGGCGCCCACGTGATCTCTATCTTCGCGTAGCGTTCGACCTGCCGCGCCTCGAGCTCGACCTCGAAGGCGGCCGCGCGGTGGGGAAACGCCGCGCAAGCGAGGAGCAGCAGCGCCGATGGGGCCGGGCGCGGCGCGGAGCGCATGGGCGGTTCCTCCTCCTGTGCCGGACTCCGGCATTGTACCATGGACGGCCGCCCTCTTGGCGCGGGGCCGCGGCGCGTTTACGATGGCGGCGTGGCGCGTGAACCGGCAACCGACGAGGTGGACGCAATGCTGAATCGCAAAGATGTGTCGAGGCGTTCGTTTCTGCGGGGAGCGGCGGCGGGCGCGGTGGCCGCGCCGAGCTTTCTGCCCGCGGCGGCGCTGGGAGCGGACGGCGCTCCGCCGCCCAGCGACAGGGTGGCGGTGGGTTTGATCGGGTGCGGCGGCATGGGCCGCGAGAACCTCAAGAACTGCACGCGGCACGCCGATGTCGTCGCCGCCGCCGTCTGCGATGTCAACAAGGAGCGGCTCGACGCGACGCGAGCCGAGTACGCGGCGACGGCGCAAGCCTTCACGGACTATCGCGCGCTGCTGGACATGGAGGATCTGGACGGCGTCATCATCGCGACGCCGCCCCACTGGCACGCCCTGCAGGCCATTCACGCCTGCGAGGCGCGGAAGGACCTCTTTCTTCAGAAGCCGATGACGCTGTATCTGGCCGAGAGCCTCGCCGTCAAGAACGCGGTGGCGCGGCACAAGCGCGTCTCGCAGATCGGCACCCAGATCCACGCCGGCGAGAACTATCGCCGCGTGGTGGAGCTGGTGCGCTCGGGCAACCTGGGGAAAATCAGCGTCGTCAGGACGTTCAACGTGATGAACCAGGGGCGCGAGGGCCTGGGCAAGGATCCCAACACGACGCCGCCCGAGGGGCTCGACTGGAATGCGTGGCTGGGCCCCGCGCCGGCGCGGCTGTACAACCGGATCCTCGCCACGGGCTCCTACGAGCACTCCTCCTTCATGGACTACGGCGGCGGCTGGACGCCGGGCATGGCGCCGCACATCCTGGACCTGCCCGTGTGGGCCCTGGACCTGGGCTACCCGACGTACGTCGCCAGCACGGGCGGGAGGTTCACCATCGACGACGACGGCGATGCGCCCGATGTCCAGGAGATCCTGTGGCAGTATCCGGGCTTGACGGTGACGTGGATGATGTCGCTTGTGAACAGCTACGGCTTCGACCTGCACGGCGAACCGGTGCCGCAGCGGCGCCTCGGCATCTACTTCCACGGCTTGAACGGGACGCTCTACTGCGATTACGGCACCCACAAGATCGTGCCCGAGGGCAAGGCCATGGAGGGCGCGCAGCCTCCCGCCTCGCGCATTCCGCCGTCGCCCGGCCACGAGCGCGAGTGGATCGAGTGCATCCGTTCCCGCAAGGAGCCGAGCTGCTGCGTCGCCTACCACACGAAGGTCGACGTGCCCATCGTTCTGGGCAATCTGGCGCTGCGGCTGGGGCGCGCGCTCAAGTTCGATCCCGCGAAGGCCGCCATCGTGGGCGACGAGGAGGCCGCGCGCCTGAGCATGCCCCAGTACCGCACCCCGTACCGGTTTCCCGCGGAGTACCTATGAAGAACGAAAGAAAAGGAGCGGCGCCCGGGGCGGTTTCCCGGCGCGCGTTCTTACGAACCACCGCGGCGGCGCTGCCCGCCCTGGGCGTGGCGAACGTTCACGCCGCCGGCGACGACACGATCAGGCTGGGGCTCATCGGCTGCGGCGACCGCGGCACGGGGGCCGCGCTCGATGCCCTCCGGGCCGACCGCGGCGCGCGGCTGGTCGCCGTCGCGGATATCTTCGCCGACCACGCGCGGCATTCCCTGGAGGCGATCAAGGCCAAGAAGGGCGATCAGGTCGCGGTGGACAAGGACCACGTGTTCACGGGCTTCGGCGGCGCCGAGCGCCTCTTCGCCAGCGACGTCGATGCCGTGCTGATCGCCTGCGCGACGCGGTTCCACCCCGAGTACACGCGGCGGGGCATCGAGGCGGGAAAGCACGTCTTCGTCGAGAAGCCGCACGCCATCGATGCGCCGGGCGTGCGGATCGTCACGGCGGCGTGCGAGCAGGCCGCCGAGAAGAAGCTCTGCGTCGTCTCCGGGCTTCACCGGCGCCACGAGGCGCGGATCCGGGAGACCGTCATGCGCGTCCTGGACGGCGCCATCGGAGAGATCGTCGCCATGGAAGTCAGCTTCCTGCGGCCGCCCTACCGCATCTGCGCCCGGGATCCCGCCTGGAGCGAGATGGAGTGGCAGTACAAGACCTGGTACCACTTCAACTATTTGTCCGGCGACGACGTGCCGCAGTCCCTCGTGCACCCCATCGACACGGCGCAGTGGGCCATGGGGGAGGAGCCGCCCATCACGTGCCACGGCATGGGCGGGCGGTCGGCGTCCATCGGCCACGAGTACGGCAACGTCTTCGATCACCAGGCCGTGGTCTACGAGTACAAGGGCGGGGCGCGGATGTACGGCGTCGTGCGCACGCAACACGGCTGTCACAACGAGTACGAGATGAAGATCTTCGGGACCAAGGGCCGGGCCTACGAGGGGCGGATCGAGGGCGAGCAGCCGTGGCGGTTCGAGGGCTCCAATCCCAGCGGCCACCAGCAGGAACAGATCGCGTTCCTCGGCGCCATCCGCGGCGGCCGGCCCATCAACGACGGCTTGCACATGGCGCGCAGCACCATGGTGGCGATCATGGGGCAGATGGCGTGCTACACGGGCCGGAAGATCGGTTGGGAGGAGGCGCGCGGCTCGGACTTCGCCTACGAACCGCGCACCGGCCCCTGCGACTTCACCATCGATCCGCCCGTGAAGCCGGGTCCGGACGGTCTCTACCCCGTGCCGGTGCCGGGGAAATTCCTGTGGACTTAGCCGTCGGGTAGCCTTCCGATCGGCTCGCCGCCGCGGCGCCGGTCGCCCTCGGGCGCGCGCAGAGGGATGCCGCGCGCGGTTCCTAGTCCACCGCCGCGGACGGCTCGCCGGAGCGGCGCCGCCGCTTTCAGCCCGCGGCGCGGCGGTGTTACAATTCCTTCCGCATGGATGTCGAAATCCCGGATTCCAAGGTCCGCGAGGCCGTGCGCGCCGTTTGCGAGCTCGTGGGCGGGGAGCCCGGCGGGCGGGCGCTGCTCGTCGGCGGCTGCGTTCGGGATGCGCTCCTCGGCCGCCCGGCCGAGGAAGTCGACATCGAGGTCTACGGCGTCGCCCCGGAACGGCTGCTGCAAATCCTGGAGGCGCGGTTCCGCACCGATCTTGTGGGCGCCGCGTTCGGCGTCATCAAGCTCCACGGCGTGCCGGTGGATGTGTCGCTCCCGCGCCGCGAGTCGAAGGCCGGTCTCGGGCACCGGGGCTTCGAGATCCGGTCCGATCCGAACCTCTCCCCGGCGGAGGCGGCCGCGCGGCGCGACTTCACGATCAACGCCATGGCCTTCGATCCCCTGACGGGGGAGCTCATCGATCCCTTCGGCGGCGTGCGGGATCTCGCGACGCGGATGCTGCGCCACACCTCGGACCATTTCTCCGAGGACCCGCTCAGGGTCCTGCGGGGCATGCAGTTCGCGGCGCGCTTGGAATGCGCCGTCGCGCCGGAAACCGTCGCGCTCTGCCGCTCCATCGAACCCGAAGGACTCGCCCGCGAGCGGGTTTTCGATGAGTGGAGGAAGCTGATCCTCTTGGGCGTCGCGATCTCGCGCGGGCTCGCTTTCCTGCGGGACTGCGGGTGGGTCCGCCACTACCCCGAGCTCGAAGCTCTCATCGGCTGCGAACAGGAGCCCGACTGGCACCCGGAGGGCGAGGTGTGGGTGCACACGCTCCACTGCATGGATGCCTTCGCCCGGGGCCGGACGGCCGACGCGCGCGAGGACCTGATCGTCGGCCTCGCCGTCCTGTGCCACGATTTCGGAAAGCCCGCCACGACGGTCCGGGAGGGGGGGCGCATCCGCTCGCCGGGCCACGAGGCGGCGGGCGCGGCGCCCACCCGCGCGTTTCTCGGCCGCATGACCAACCGGGAAGACTTGATCGACGCGGTCGTCGCTCTCGTGACGCACCACCTGCGGCCGCAGCAGTATCACGAGGCGGGAGCCGGCGATGGCGCGATCCGCCGCCTCGCCCGCGCCGTGGGACGGATCGACCGGCTGGTGCGCGTCGCGGAGGCCGACATGCAGGGGCGGCCGGGCCTGCCGCGGCCGGAGTCCGCGGCGGGCGCGTGGCTCCTGGCCCGCGCGGAGGCGCTCGCGGTGAAGGACGCGGCGCCGCGGCCCATCGTCATGGGCCGCCACCTCCTCGCCCTGGGTTTGACGCCGGGACCCGCCCTCGGCGCCCTTCTGAGGGTGTGCTACGAAGCCCAGCTTGACGGCGTGTTCACGACCCTCGACGCCGGGATCGAATTCGCCCGCCGCGCGGCCGGCGGCCCGCGCTGAAGCCCCGCCTTGTCGTTCAGCCCGGCGGGTGGTATCGTTGGTTTCCACGTCACGTTCGACGCCCTTCCGCGGGGTCAGGAGCGCATGGCAGGTAACGGATAAGTGGCGGCGTTGAAAGGCGGCTATAGGTTCCGCCTCTTCGAGGGCACTCCGGAGGGGACGGTCGCGGCGCATCGCGTCGGCGGCCGCGTGGTGGTTCCCCTTGCCCAGGGCGAGGGCTACGCCGCCTTGCCGGTCGTGTCGCCGGGGGACGCGGTTGCCGCGGGACAGGTGATCGGCACCCCGCCGGCGCAGGTGGGAAGCCCGGTGCACGCCCCGATCGACGGCGTTGTGCGCGAGCTCGCTGTGAAGGCGCGCGCCAAGCAGCCCTGGGCCATCGTCATCGAGCGGGACGCCGGCAAGGCCGCCCCCCCGGCGCCCGATACGCGCTGCGAGTGGACCGCGGCCGCGCCGGAAGCGCTGGCCGAGGCGCTCACCCACGCGGGGGTCGCGGCGTTGGTTCCCGGCGGGATGATCGCGCCGGGGCTCGCGCGCGTGCTCGTCGCGGTGTGCGTGCACACGGCGCCGCTCCTCCCCAGGGCGGGCGCCGTCTATGCCGGTCGGGAGAACGACCTGGTTACGGGCGGGCGCATCCTCGCCAAGGCTCTCGGCGCGCAGGAGCTGTGCTTCGCCGTGGGGCGGCGGGACCGCGCGTTCGCCGCGGCGCTGGCCGGCGGCGGCGCGCCGCGCGTCGCCGCCATCGACGAGGTTTACCCCGGGGAACATCCGAAGCTGCTGGCGCGCGCGGTCGCCGGCGGCGCCGCCGATGTTGTGTGCGTGAGCGGGCGCGCGGCGCTCGCGGCGTACGACGCGGCCGTCAAGGGCGCGGCCCTCATCAATGTGCGCCTGTGCCTGGGCGGCGCCGGGCTCGCGCGCCCGGCCATCGTCGACGCCCGCGTCGGCACGCCGCTGGGGGAGTTGTGCGCGGACCGCCTCGCCCCCGGGCGCGAGGTGCGGTATGTCGCGGGCAACTTCCTGACGGGCGTCGCCGTCCCGCCGGAGCACCCCGTCACGCGGGATCTGGAATGCGTGAGCGTGCTTCCTGAGGACCGCGAGCGCCGCTTCCTGGAGTTCATGCGGCCCGGGGCGCGCAAGGACTCCTACGGCAGGACGTTTCTGGCGGCGTTTCTCAAGCGGCCCCTGGCCGGCGACACGAACCTCCACGGCGAACTCCGGCCCTGCATCAACTGCGGGTGGTGCGAGGATGTCTGCCCGGTCGGCCTCATGCCCGATCTCCTGATGAAGCTTCTGCGCATCGACCAAGGCGAGGAGGCCGAAGCGCTGGCGCTCATGGACTGCATCGAGTGCGGTCTGTGCAGCTACGTGTGTCCCTCCAAGCTGCCGCTCCACGAGGAGCTGGCGCGCGGCAAGAGGGCCGTGCGGGAGGAGCTGGCGCAATGATCGGGAGGCTGCGCCGCATCCTGGATTACCTGCTGCGCGTCACGCGGGAGAATCCCCGCCTGTCGCCGGTGCACCCGGCGGTGGACGCCATCGACACCTTTCTTTTCGGCAAGGGCGACGTGACGGCCGGCGCCCCGCACGTGCGCGGGCACATGGACGTGAAGCGCTTCATGAGCGTCGTGATCCTGTGCCTTCTGCCCTGCGCCGCGTGGGGCGTTTACGCCTTCGGGTGGCGCGTCGCCGCGCTCATCGCCGTGTCGTACATCTTCGGCGTGGGCGTCGAGGCGATCTTCGCGGGCGCCAGGAAGGAAACCCTCAACGAGGGCGCCTTCGTGACGTGCCTGCTCTTTCCCCTGACGCTCCCGCCCACGACGCCGTTCTGGGTCTGCGCCGTGGGCATCGTGTTCGGCATCGTGTTCGGGAAGGAGGTGTTCGGCGGCACGGGGTACAACGTTTTCAACCCGGCCCTCGTCGGGCGGTGTTTCGTGTACATTTCCTTTCCCCGGCACATGGTGGGCGGCGTGTGGACGAATCCGATCCCGGGCGCCGCGGGCGGGTTCGCGGCCTGGGACGCGGGCGTCGATGCGGTGACTTCGGCCACGCCGGCCCATTTGACCACCCTCCAGGAATGTCCGGTTCCCTTCGGGGATCTGCTCTTCGGGCTCGCTTCCGGCAGCGTGGGAGAGACCCTGCGCATCTGGATCGTGGCCGCCGGACTGATCCTCGCCTTGACGCGCGTCGCGAGCTTCTCGATCATGATCTCGACGGTCATCGGCGCCTTCGTCACCGCCGCGATCGGGCACCACGCGGCCCCCTCGGCCTGGCCCTGCGGCGCCATGGGAGTGCTGGGCGGCGGGCTGCTCTTCGGCGCGGTCTTCATGGCCACCGATCCGGTGTCGGGCCCCCGGCACCCCCTGACCCGCTGGTTGTACGGCTTGGGCATCGGCGCGATCTCGGTGCTGATCTGGATGTACTCCGGCTATCCCCAGGGGGTGATGTTCGCCATCCTGCTCATGAACACCGCGGCGCCGATCCTGGATCACTTTGCGATACGGCGCCGGTACCGCGCGCGGAGGGCCCCGGCATGAAGAAGCGCGGCCCGGTGTACGTTTGGTGCTACACGGTGGGGGTGGCGGTCGCCTTCGGCCTCGTCCTCTCCTTCGTCAACCAGCTCACCGCCCCGAAGATCAAGGCCAACCGGCAGGCCGCCATGTGCCGCGAAATCATGCGCGCCCTGGGATACGTTCTTCGGGACGACGCGTCCAGCGAAGAAATCCTCGCGCGCTTCGACGCGGTGGTGGCGGAGCGCGAGTACGCCGGCGCCTCGGGCGGGCGGCCCCTCGTCGTCTGGGAAGGATACGAGGAAACCGACGCTCCCGGCGGGGGCTCGGAGCCGCGCGGCAAGGTGATCGGCTACGCCTTCAGGGTGGGGGGCGTCGGGTTCTGGGGCCCTATCGAGGGCGTGTTGGCCCTCGAGCCCGACCTGGCGACCGTGCGCGGCATCAGTTTTTACAAGGACGAGGAAACCCCGGGGCTCGGGCACGAGATCAACGCGGAGTGGTTCCGCAACGCCTTCAAGGGTAAGCGCGTCAGGGACGCCGGGGGGGCCGTCGGCGTCGAGTTCACCGCCCGGGGGAAGGAGCCCAAGGCGCTCAACGAGGTCGACGCCATCACGGGCGCCACCGAGACCACCAACAGCGTCAAGGCGTTTCTGGTCCGAGACATCGGGGCTTTCCTGGATGCGGCCGAGAGGCGCGGAATCGGGAAGAGGTGACGCGCCGTGAGCGAGCACGCACGCAACATCGCGCCGCCGGCCATGCCGCTCGGGCTGCGGATCAAGGCCAGCCCGGAGTACCGCACGTTCAAGACGCAGTTCTGGGACGACAACCCGCTCTTCAGGCAGATTCTGGGCGTGTGCTCGGCGCTGGCCGTGACGAACCTGGTGACGAACACGCTGGTCATGTGCGTCGCCGTGACGCTGGTGACGGCGTGCTCGAGCTGCCTGTACGCCCTGGTCCGCGACGCGACGCCGCCGCGCACGCGGCTCCTGGTGCAGATGCTCATCATCGCGAGCTTCGTCATCGTCGTGCACCTCTTTCTCGCGGCCTACATGTTCGCGGTGAGCGAGCAGATCGGCGCCTACGTCGGCCTCATCATCACGAACTGCATCGTGCTGGGCCGCGTGGAGGCCTTCGCCACCAAGAACCGGCCTTGGCTGGCCTTCGTGGACGGCATCGGCGCGGGCTGCGGCTACAGCCTGGTGCTGATCCTCGTTTCGCTGCCCCGGGAGTTGCTCGGGTTCGGCAGCCTGTGCGGCGTCGCGGTGGTTCCCGAGAGCCTGCCCCGGTGGAACATCATGGTCATGGCGCCCGCGGGTTTCTTCGGGCTCGCCGTGGTCATCTGGGTGTGCCGCGCCCTGCAGCTTCGCGCCCAGGCCGGGAAGGCGCGGCCGGGAGGGAAGTGACATGCCGGAAATCTCGCCCTTCGTCATCCTCTTCGCCGCGGTTTTCACCAACAACATCCTCCTGGTTTACTTTCTGGGGATGTGCTCCTTCATCGCCGTCTCCAACACGACGCAGACGGCCCTGGGCCTCGGCGCTGCGGTGACGTTCGTGTCGGTGCTCACGGCGGCCGCCGGCTGGCCCGTCTACCACCTGGTGCTCGTGCCCCTGGGCCTGGAGTACCTCCAGTTCATCGTCTTCATCGTGCTCATCGCGGGGTTGGTGCAGTTCGTGGAGATGGTGATCGAGCGCAAGAGCCAGACGCTCTACGACAACCTGGGCATCTTCCTGCCCCTCATCACCGTCAACTGCGCCATTTTGGGCCTGTGCCTGTTCATGGTGAATTGGCGCTACGGGTTCCTGCAGTCCGTCGCTTGGGGGGCCGGCAGCGGATTGGGGTGGTTCGTGGCGGTGGTGGCCCTCGCCGGCCTGCGCCAGAAAATCAGGTTCAGCAAGGTGCCGCCGGCGCTGGAGGGGCCGGGCATCACCATCGTGGTGGCGGGAACCATGGCCATGGCGTTCATGGGTTTCGCCGGCATGGTGGCCATCAGGTAGAGGGCGCCATGGATGTCGGGCTTCTGCTGCTGAGCGCGGCCGTGCTGGGGGGGCTGTCGGGCTTCCTCGCGCTAGTCCTGATCATCGCCGAGAAGTACATTGCCGACTACGGCGTCTGCAAAGTCGAGATCAACCATGATCCGGCGGTGAGCTTCGAGTGCCGGGGCGGCGCCAATCTGCTCATGGCCCTGGCCGAGCGGAAAATCTTCATCCCCAGCGCCTGCGGCGGCCAAGGGACGTGCGGCTACTGCAAGGTCGAGGTGCGCGCGGGCGCGGGCTCGGCGCTCGCCACCGAGCGCATGCATCTGACGCGCGCCGAGGTCCGGCGCAACGTGCGCCTGAGCTGCCAGGTCAAGGTCAAGAACGATCTGGATCTGCGCATTCCGGCGGAGTTGCTGGCCGTGCAGGAATTCGCGTGCCTGGTGGAGAAGCTGGAGGTGCTTAGCCATGACACCAAGCTCCTCAGGCTGAAGCTGCTCGATCCCCCGCGGATCGCCTTCAAGCCGGGCCAGTACTGCCAGCTCAACGTGCCTCGGGATTACCTGCTCAGGCTCACCCCGCCGATTTTCGAGCCCGTTTTCCGGGCCTATTCCATCGCCTCCATGCCGAAGGACTCCGGCGTTGTCGAGCTGATCATCCGCCTCGTGCCCAACGGAATCTGCACGACGTGGGTGCACACGCTCCTTGCGGAAGGCGACCGCGTGACGATCACGGGACCCTACGGCGAGTTCTACCTGCGCGAGGATTCGGACCGCCCCATCATCTGCGTGGGCGGCGGCTCGGGCGTCGCGCCCGTGCGCTCCATCGTCGAGCACCTCTTCGACAAGGGCACGCAGCGCCGGGTGGACTGCTTCGTGGGCCAGCGGGCGCTCCGGGACCTGTACTGGCACAAGGAGAACGTGGCGCGGGCCGCGCGCCACCGCAACTTCCGCTATTTCCCCTCGCTCTCGGGCCTGGAGCCCGGCGATGAGTGGGAGGGCGAGACGGAGTTCATCCACCTGGTCGTCGACCGGATCATCAACGACGCGGCCGACAAGGAATGCTACCTCTGCGGCCCGCCGATCATGATCGACGCGGTGATCGGGGTGCTCAAGGACAAGGGCCTGCCCGAGGAGCGGATCTACTTCGACAAGTTCTGATCCCGGGCGCGGAGGTCAGCGTCGCGCCGGGATGATGTCCAGCTCGGCGATGGCCGCGAAGGGGTTGCCGCGCACCTCCGCGCCGATGAGAATCCGCAGGTAGCGCCCCGCGCGGGGGCGGTCGAACTTCACCGTTTCGGTCCGGTCGGAGTCCCTCCAGGCGGCCGCGGCGGCCGGCGCGCCCCAGGACGCGGCATCGGCGCTCACGTGAATTTCGCAAGCCGCGATGCGGCCGTTGGTCATGTCCTGCCGCGGGGTGTAGATCAGGCCCTCGAGCTCGATCTCCTTGCCCAGGTCGATGACCAGCTCGTGCGGCATCGGGTCGGGGGCGGGCGTCCAGGCGGTGTGCCAGAAGGTCTCCGGGTCTCCGTCGAGGGCGTTGGCGGCGACGTTGCCGTTCGCGGCGTCCTCGCTGCTGGCTCGCAGCACCGTCGCGCCGAGGGCGACGAGCTTCGAAGCCCGCGCCGGGGCGAGGAGTTCCCGCAGATCCTCCGCGTCCGCCGCCGTTGCCGGCGCGAAGGCGGGGCTCGCGGCGTAGGCCGCCAGGCTGTGGGCGAGCTGCCGCGCCGCCGGGCGCCTCGCCGCGTCGCGCGCGAGATCGGCCGTGCAGACCAGCAGCGCGCCGCGGCCCACCGCGCATTCGAACACCAGGCCGAGCTTGCGGTTCGAGTTCCAATCGTCGATGGGCTGGACGATGGGGCGGAGTTCCCGCGGCAGCGTGTCCATGACCAGGCAGCGCGCGTGGGCGACGATATCCTCCCACTGCCAGTCGCAGTGCGCCTCGGTGGGGAACGCGGCCAGGGCCGGATGGGCGGGGTCGCAGAGCAGCCCCAGGGTTTGGCAGGCCTGCCCGGGGAACCATTGGCGATTCCAGAAAACCGGCGTGAAGGAACCCCTCGGATGCGCCGCCTGCAGCCGCACGGAATGAAGAAATGCCTTGCCGCCGGCGGCAAGGTGCGCCAGGACGGCGGAGTCGAGCGCCGTCGCCACGAGCACGCCGGCCGGCGCGGGCGGCGGGACCGCGGCGGGGTAGACCCAGATCGTCCAATCGTTCTCGAACTCCGTGCCCTCCAGCCCGACGACGAGGCGGTACGCCGCCGGCGCCTTGAGGTCGGCGCACGGGAAGGCGATGCGGCCCAGCGGCGTTTCCCGGGCGATCGGCACGTCGCGTTCCGGAAGTCGGCCGCCCGCCGCCCGGCCCGCCGCGCCGACGAGCCGCCAGTACGGTCGGGCGCCCGCGAGGGGCGCCGGGCCGAAGTGAGCGACCTGCACTTCGGCGGCGAAGGTCTCTTCCGTCGTCCACACGCGCTTTTCCATGCGCGCGAGGGGCACCGTGGCGCCGAAAAACCGGCGGAACTCGGCGGGGGCGATATAGCCCTTCTCGTCCCAAAAGGCGTCAAGCACGCCCACGAGGGCGGTGCCCTGTCCGGGGAAATCGTGCAGATCGAGCAGCTGAACGCCGCTCACCCCCGGCGTCCTGAAGGCCGCCTCGACCTCCTCCTTGTAGCACAGCGCCTGGAACCTTCCCGACGCGCGCTGGAAAGCGCGCCACTCAGGGAGCATCCCGCGGGCGGCGAGGGAGTCCCGGAAGATCTCGAAGTTCCGGGCCTTGAGGGGGCCGGTGTGCTTGGCGATGGCGTCGAAGTTCGGGTAGACGCACCACTGGCCCATCTCGTGGACGATGACGGGAGCGGAGAGGTTCCGAATGCTCGCGCGGTAGTCCTTGCCGATCCAACCGCCGGGTCCGCGGGGAGCGGGAGTCACGTGGTACTGGTTCTCCGAGATCGCCGGCCAGCCCGAGCCGCTCGTGTAGAGCCGGCGGCCGTCGCGCGCCTTCCAGTGCTCGACCCAGCGGCCGAGCCACTCGTCCCGGCGCGCCCCGCCCGGCTCGTTGCCGTGCGCCATGAGGAGGAAGGACGGGTGATTGCCGTAGGCGCGGAGGATGCGCTCGGTCTCGGCGTAGATCCAGGCGTCGATGGGACCGCCGTCGCCCACCGCCGTCCAGACGGCGGCTTCCACCTGGTAGTAGAAGCCGAGTTCGTCGGCCGCGGCGAAGGCGGCCTCGGGGGGGCACCAGGAATGGAAGCGGATGTGGTTGAGGCCGTGGTCCTTGCAGATGCGGATCACGCGCTTCCAGGCTTCGATCTCCGTGGGCGGGTATCCGGTCAGCGGGAAGATGCAACACTCAAGCGTGCCGCGCAGGAAGAGATCGCGGTCGTTCAGGACGAGCCGGGTTCCGCGGGCGGCGATTTCCCGCAAGCCGAAGGTCACGACGCGCTCGTCGGCGATGCCGGGCCCGCGGAGGGCGACCGAGAGGCGCTGGAGCTCCGGGGCGAACTCGTCCCACCGCCGCGCGCCGGCGCCCAACGGCGTCTCCAGCTCGACGGCGGCGCCATCGGCCCCCAGGTCGACCTCCGCGGCGGCCGAGCCCGCCCGGACCGTGACTTTGCCAGCGGCGCTCCCGCCGATCCGCACGGCGAGGCGCACGGTTTGCCGCGGGAGATCCGGAAAGGCCTGCACGTCGTCGATCCACGCGGGGCTTGTCGCCGCGAGCTCGATGCGCCCGACGATGCCGTTCCAGTTGCCCTGGGTGTGGTCGGAGACGCTGTGCGCCCAGATGCCGACGTCCACGATCATGCGGTTGTCGGCGCGCAGGGTGAGCGTGTGCGTTCCCGGCGCGAGGCCCGGGCCCAGGTCGTAGACATGGGGGGTCGAGAGGCTGTCGCGGACGCCGAGCGCCCGGCCGCCGATCCACGCGCGCGTCTCCCAGTGAGGGCGCTCGAGGGTCAAGACGACGCGCTTTCCGCGCCACTCCTCGGGGATGGCGATGTCGCGCTGGTACCAAGCCGCGCCGACATAGTGGCGGTCGGGCTGGAGCCAGAAGGGCACCTTGACGTTGCCCGGCCGGCGGTAGGCCTCGAAGGCGGGCGATTCGTACCACGTCCGGTCGTAGACGTTCGCGGTCCATTCGGTGCGGACGGAAATCTCGTCGCCGAAGCCTTGGTTTTGGAGGGCCCCGGGGAGCGTGATGCTTTCGGGAAGCGCGCGCTCGAACCAACGGTCCTTGATGCCGGCGTCCTCGCGGTCCAGTTGGAAGCGCCACCGGCCCGCCAGCGAGAGCGGCGCCGGACCGGCCGCGGCGGCCGGCGCGGCCAGGGTGAGGATGACTGCTGACACCAGGGCGAGACGCGCCATGGATTCCCTCAGAAGGCTATGCCGAGGACCTTGGCTTCCACGACCAGCTTGCCGCCGGCCAGGCCTTGAGTTTGGTAATACCCCCGGTGCGCCTTGATGTCCAAGGCCCGGGCGACGAGGTACAGGCGGTCGCCCGGAACGACCATGCCCCGGAACCTGACCTCGTCCAGTCCGCCGAAGCCGAAGAACGGCGCGTCGGGTTGAATCGTGAGCTGGTAGAACGAGCAAAGCTGCGCCAGGGCCTCCAGCATGATCACGCCGGGCAGGAGCGGGCGGCCCGGCAGGTGGCCGCGCACCCAGAACTCCTGATCGGAGACATCCTTGTAGCCCGCGACGATCCGCGCGTCGGGATCGAAATGCACGATCGCCGAGAGGTGCTCCATCTCGTAGCGCTGCTGGTTGCGCTTGCGGATCTCCTCGATGGGGAACTTGATTTCCAGGCTCTGGACGAAATCGAAGGGGAGGAGCGGTTGCGGAGGCATGGCAATTCCTTTCTAGGGCCTCGCCGCGGGGGCGTGGCGTGATTCTAGCACAGGCGCCGCGGGGCGGCCAGAGGCCCGCGCCGGTTTTGTTGACCCGACTTTGGGCGGGGGTACAATAGACCTCAGGCGCTGGTGGAACCGCGGCGCGAAAGAGGCATCCCGATGCCGAAGTTAGAGATTGTACCCGAACACGTTCCCGTGAGCCACACGGCCAAGTGCACGGTCTTGCATGTCAGCGGATTCGTGGATGCGCCCAACTACGAAGCGTTCACGGCCGCCCTTGAAAAGGCCGCGCAGGGCGGCGACAAGTACCTGGTCATCGACATGGCCTCGGTGGCCTACATCAACTCGACGGGCATCAGCGCTCTCATCAAGTGGCAGGGGAAGCTGGCGGAGACCGGCGGCGCGCTCGTCCTGGCTCACGTGCCGCGCACCGTCGCCGTGTCCCTGGATCTGCTCGGGCTCACGACCGTCGTGCCGCTCGCGGTCGATGTCGACAAGGCCAAGGACATTCTGCGGGGGGTCGAGGACGGCTCCCTGCCGGCGGGCGGCCTCGCGCGGGCCTCGGAGATCAAGGAGACCGCCCGGAAGATTCCCGTTTGGCCCCATAAGCCCCTTCCCGCCGGCAAGGCATCGGTGCTCCTCCTCGTCCCCAAGGAAGGCCACTTCAGCGAGGTCGTCCGGCTCAGGCTCGCCAAGGCCAGGGCTTCCTTTCACCTCTTCCACTCCGCCGAGACGGCCCTCAAGCAGTACCAGCAGGTCGCGCCCACCGTGGTGATCGTCGATGATCGCATGGATCCCAAGGGGATCTTCCTGGCGCGCATCAAGCTGGATAAGGGCAAGAGCCTCACCTCGGTGATCAAGCTCTATCCCAAGGGGTCGAACGTCCATCGCCAGAGCGCCTTCAGGATCTGGGAGAACGACTACCTGACGGATCCCTTCGAGCTGCTGGAGCTGTTCTCGCTGGCCGAGACCGAACTCAGGCGCGTCCCCGAGGACCGCGGCCACGCCCTGCAGGAGGTCAGGTTCGCCTTCAGGTTCAACCAGAGCCGCGTCGAGAAGGCCCACGACCTCACCTTCAAGCTGCTGTCCCAGTCCGGGCTGTCGGTGGAGGCGCTCGACCTCCTCTTCAAGGCCTTCAAGGAGGCGTTGGACAACGCCGTCCGCCACGGCAACAAGCACAGCCCGGACAAGCAGATCGAGGTCATCTACCTGTTGGAGAAGGATCGCGTGCGCATCCAGATCGCCGACGAGGGCGAGGGCTTCGACTACGAGTTCTACCTCGGCTGGTCGCTCATGTCCCACGCGCTTCACGATGCTAAGCGCAAAATCGTCAAGGAGGGCAAAAAGGGCGGCCTGGGGATCCTGCTCATGCGCCGCTGCACCGACAAGATCGAATACCGGGGCACCGGCAACATAATTTGCCTGGAGAAGAAGATCGCCTGAGGCCCTGCCGGGGACCGCTGCCCGGCCGGCGGAAGCGCCCGGGCGAAGGATTGACAACTCCGGAGCCGATAGTAACATAGGACACGGACACGCGGGCGTAACTCAGTGGTAGAGTCCCACGTTGCCAACGTGGTTGTCGTGAGTTCGAGCCTCATCGCCCGCTCCAAACGCGAAACCGCCCTCGGGCGGTTTTTTTTCGCCACGCCCCGCCGTGGGCGTAAATTGATGCCTCCGGCCGCAGGCCGTATTATCGACTCCCGTAGGACGATCCCGCGCGGTTCCGGGCGGCGGTCTTCAGCCGCCTCGCGTCCGAGGATCGAGAGGAGGTCGCGTGACCGGGGTGGCGTTGCTGCTTGTGGCCTTCGGCGCCGGACTTGCGGGCGGCGAACTGGGCGTCGTCCTGAACGAGATCAATTACCACCCCCTCGGGGGCGAGCCGCGCCTGGAATTCATCGAGCTTCTCAACGGCGGCACGGAGCGCGTCGATCTGTCCGGCTGGAGCATCGAGGGCGGCGTGCGGTTCGAGTTTCCCGCGGGAGCGATGCTCGCCCCCGGCGCCTTCGCCGTCGTCGCGGCCGACCCGGCCCGCCTGGCGTCGGCGGTGGGCGTGGCGGACGCCTACGGTCCTTGGGACGGGAGTCTGGATAACGACGGCGCCGTCCTCATCCTGCGCAGGCCCGACGGCGTGCGCGTCGATTTCGTCCACTACGGCCATGAAGACCCCTGGCCCGCCGAGCCCGACGGCGAGGGCGCGACGCTCGAGCTCCGCAGCGCCCGCCTGGACAACGATTTCCCCTGGTCGTGGCAGGCGAGCGCTTATGCGGGCGGCACGCCCGGCGCGGCGAATTCGGCCGGCGCGCCCGCCGTGCGTCCCGTGCGCATCAACGAGGTCGCGCGGGCCGGAGCGGCGTCCTGGATCGAAATCGTCCGCACCGGCCCGGAGCCCTTCGCGCTCGGCGGCTGCATGCTCGCCCGCGGCGCCGGCCTGGTCGTCTGCCACACGTTCGCCCCCGCGGTCGTGGACTCGTTTCTCGCCGTGCCGCTCGCCTTCGAGCCGCCGCCCGGCGAGGACTTCTACGCGCTGCTTCACCCCGACGGAAGAACGATCCTCGACACGTGCCGGCCCCGCTTTGCGGCCGAGGCCCAGAGCTTCGGCCGCTTCCCGGACGGGGATGACAACGTGGCCTCCTTCGCCCAGGCGACGTGGAACGCGCCGAACGCGCCGCCCGTCCGAGACGACGTGTACATAAGCGAGATCATGTATCACCCGGCCCACACGGGAACGCCTCCCACCGAACCGCTGGGGCTGCAATACGTGGCCATCGCCAACCGCGCGGCGTTCGCCGTCGATCTGGGGGGATGGCGCTTCACCGAGGGCGTTCACTTCAGGTTTCCCGAGGGGACGATCCTGGCGCCCGGCGCCGAACTCGTCATCCCCCGCGACGCCGCGGCGTTCAGGGCCGCCCGCCCCGCGGTGCCGCCCGAAGCCGTCGCCGGCAGCTTCGAAGGCGCGCTCCGCAACTCGCGCGAGAAGCTCGTCCTGCGGGACGCCTGGTACAACATCGTCGACGCCGTCGCGTACGCCGACGATGGCTTCTGGCCGCCGGAAGCCGACGGCGGCGGCGCGGCCTTGTGCCTGCGCACGAGCCGGAGGACGGGAAGCAACTGCGCCGCGGCCTGGGAGGCGGTCGCGGGCGGCACGCCGGGCGTCGCGCCGCCCGACCGCGCCATCGCGCCGCTCGTCTCCCAGGCGCGCCACGACCCGCCGGTGCCGAGATCGAACCAGCGGGTGCTCGTGACGTGCCGGGTCGCCGACAGCGATGCCGTGGCGTCGGTGGAGCTGAGGTATCGGGTGAACGCCGGCGCCGCCGCGGCGGCGCCCATGCGGGATGACGGCACGGGCGGCGACGAACGGGCCGGCGACGGCGGATACGCCGCCTTGATCGGTCCCTTCGCCGACGGCGCGCTGGTCGCCTTCCACATCGTCGCCGATGACGGGGACACGCCCGGCTTGGCCACCGATGCGCCCGGGGCGGGCAGGGACTTCCTTTTTGTGGTGGACGATGGCGCGCCGCCGGCCAACGGCGCCGTCGGCTACCGCGTGCTCGTGACCGATGCCGTCTGGACCACGCTGACGACGCGGGATGTGGCCAGCGACGTTCCGCTGGATGCGACCTTCATCGGCGACGGCGGCGAGATCCGCTACAACGTCGGCATCAGGTACCGGGGCGCGGGCTCGCGCACCGCGACGCCCAAGAATTACCGCGTCAACTTCAACGACGCCGAACGGATGCGCGGGATCAAGCGCCTCAACCTCAACCGCCGGTACACGCAGCGGCAGCACCTCGCCATGGACATTTTCAAGCGCGCGGGGCTGCCCTACTCGCAGGAATGGATGGTGAACCTCTGGATCCGCGGCGCGTGGGACGACCGCTACCTCCGCGTCGAAGCGGTGGACGGCGACTTCTGCGCGCGCAACTTCGGAGAGGATGACGGCGAGCTGTACCGCGGCCTGGAGGTGGATGACCTCCGGCGCAGCGCCGACTTCACCTACTTGGGGACGTCTCCGGAGGCGTATCGGCCCTTCTACGAGCGCATCAACGGCGATTGGGACCACGACACCTACGAAAAGGTCATCGCGCTCTGCGAGGCGCTCGATCCGGCGCGCACGCCGGATGCGGAGTTCGCCGCCGCCGTCGCGCCGCTCATCGATGTCGAGGAGTGGCTGCTCTTCTTCGCCGCGCAGGCCTGCCTGAGCAACAACGAGGGTAACATCGCCAAGGACAAGGGCGATGACTACTTCATTTACTTCAGGCGAAGCGATGGCAAGGCGGTGCTGATCCCGTGGGATTTCGACACCTGCTTCTACTCCGCCGCCGAGCAGCTCTTCCGCCCCACGACGGCCTCGATCCGGCGGTTCCTCAAGCATCCGGCCTTCGCGCCCGGCTACCACGCCTGGCTCGAGAAGCTGCTGGACGGGGCCTTTTCGCGGCGGGAGTGCCGCGCGCGTCTCGCCTTGATCGATCCGCAGTACACCTTCGAGGAACGGGACGCGGTGGATTCGTACTGGACGGCGCGCATGGGCTGGCTCCACGAGCACGTGCCGCGCCGACTGCGCGGAGGCCTGGACGAAGCGTGGGCGCAGGCTCTGGTGGTGAAGGGCGAGGCGTGGCGCTACTTCAAGGGCACGCGCGAGCCCAGCGGCGGCGATCTGCGCTGGACGCAAGTCGGTTTCGACGACTCGGCGTGGCTCGAGGGGCCCAGCGGCTTCGGGTACGGCGACGGCGATGACGCCACCGTGCTCGACGACATGCGCAAGGGCTACACGACGGTTTTCGCGCGCAAGGCCTTCGTGCTGCCCGATCCCGCGGCGGCGCGGGCGCTGACCCTCAGGATCGATTACGACGATGGGTTCGCGGCCTACCTCAACGGGCAGCGCATCGCGGCGCGCAACGCGCCGGCGGGCACGCCGCTGGCGTCCTGGACGGCGACCGCCTCGCGCGAGGCGGGCACGCCCGAGAGCATCGATGTCTCCGGCGCTCTCGGCTTTATCCGGGCCGGAGAGAACGTGCTGGCCGTCGTGGGGCTCAACCGGACCATCGACAGCTCCGATGCGTCGCTTGCGCCGGAGCTGTTCGGCGGGGAGAGCGGCGCAGGCGGCGGCTGCGGCGCGCAGAGCTTCGCGGCGGGCGCCACCGGCGTGTTCCGCGGCGTCGCGCCCGTCGCCCGCACGCGCCGCGTGGAAATCGCCGGCGCGCCGGCGGGCTACGATTACCTGACGGGCGCGTGGGCCGGCAGCGCGGCCCTTGCGCCGGGTCTCAACGCCGTCACCGTGCGCGCCTTCGGCGAGGACGGCGGAATCGTGGAGGCGCGCACCTTCACGGCGCGCCGCTTGACCGCGATGCAGACGCTGCAGGGGACCCTGGCCGCCGACCTGACGCTTACGCGGGACGGCGGCCCGTACTACCTAGCCGGCGCGGGGCTGGTCGTGCCCGCCGGCCGCGCCCTGGTGCTGGAGCCCGGCGTGACGGTGGTCGCGGCGGGCGGCGCGTCGATTCTGGTGCTCGGGCGCATCGATGCATCCGGCACCGCGGCCGAGCCGATCCTCCTTTTGGGCGCGCGCTGCGATGCGCCGTGGGCGGGCATCGGTCTGCGGGACACCGGCACCGGCGCCGCGGACCCGGTGCACCGCTTCAGGTGGTGCACGTTCCGCCGCGGCGCACGGAGCGCCGGCTTCACCGGATGCGTGTCGCCGCACAACGCGCGGCTGCTCCTCGAATCGTGCCGGTTCGAGGACATCCGCGACAACGCCGTGGATGCCGTGGGCGCCAGGGTCGAGATCCGCAACTGCGAGTTCGAGGAGATCTACGAGGGCGTGCACGCCGTGGATTCCGAGGTGCTCGTCGCGGACAGCCGCTTCAGCGGCATGATCGGCGACAATGATGCCATCGATTTCGACGGGGAGGGCCCCGGTCCTTGCCGCATCGAGCGCTGCCTGATCACGGACGGGATGGACGACGGCGTCGATCTGGGCGGCGCGACGTGCGCCGTCATCGACAATGTGATCATCGGCCTCGGCGACAAGGCCGTGTCCTGCGAGACGCAGGGGCGCCTGGGGCCGACGGTCGTCAGCGGCAACGTCATCGCCCGGAGCGGCGCCGGCATCGCGGTCAAGGACGGTGCTGTCGTCGCCGGCGTGCACAACACGGTCACGATGTGCCGGGAGGGGCTTCTCGTCGTTTCCAAGACCGGGGCGGGCGCGGGGGGCGATGGCGCCTTCGAAAGCTGCATTGCCTGGGGCAACCGTGACGATGTGGTGACGGACGCGCTCTCGTCCCTCGCGCTCGCCTTCTCCGATGCGGGTGGGGGGGGCGTCTGGCCCGGGGCCGGCAATATCCGCGAAGATCCGCGGTTCGTCGACTACGCCGCGGGCGATTGGCGCCTGCTGCCCGGGAGCCCGTGCCTCGGGGCGGCCAAGGACGGTTCCGACATGGGCGCCCTGGGGATCGGGACGGCGGAGGCCGTGTTCGTCCGCGGCGATGCCAACGGCGATGGCCGATTCGACTTATCCGATGCGGTCTTCATCCTCCTGCACCTTTTCAAGGGGCGCCCCGCGCCGTGCCTGGACGCCTGCGACGTCAACGACAGCGGCGATCTGGACATCGCCGACGCGGTGTTCGCCCTCGCGCACCTCTACGGCGGAGGCGAAGCCCCCCGCGCGCCGTTCCCGTCGGAAGGTCCGGACCCGACGCCCGACGCCCTGACTTGCGGCACCTGAAGGCCGGCGCTCAGGATTTGCCGAAGGGCGAGCGCAGCTTCTTGCCCGGCGGCTTGGCGCCGGACGCGGGCGGCGCCGCGCGGAGATGGGCGCGCAGGCTCAGGGCCAGGAGCGCGCAGACGCTGACTATGAGGGCGCCCTGGACGATTCGCACGACCGCCGCCGCCGAGGAGGTGAGAGCCGCGGCGCGGCCCAGGTACGAGAGCGCCACGAGCGCCAGCAGGAGCGCGACGGCGGCGTAGAAATTGGGGTCGTGAGCTTTCGAAGCGGCCATGGAAGGCACCGGCAATGCATGCGCGGCCGGCGCCCGCGCCCGCGCGCGGCCCGGCCGGGCGCCATCGTATCGCGGGCTTGCGGCCCCTACAACCGCTTGTAAATGAACTCCGGGATGAAGAAACGGCGCCGGTTGAGCACCACGCCCATGATCCTACCGCCGTGCTTGGCGATCTGTTCCTTGGCGTGGACGACGATCTGCTTCTTCGTCCGGTGGGCGCGGACGACGAGGATGACGTGATCGACGCGCGGGCCGATGACCAGGCAGTCGACGTAGCGCGAGACGGGCGGCGTGTCCAGAATGACGTAGTCGAACCGGGCCCGCGCGATCCTCAGGAACCCTTCGAACTTGTCGGAGCGGAAACTGGGCGCGGGGTCGGCGAGGGGGGGGCCGGAGGGCAGGAACGCGAGGTAGGGCATGTGGCTCGGCCGCACGGCGCCGTGGATGTCCACGCTGCCGGCGAGGACATCGGACAGACCCGTGCGGTTGTCATGGTTGAAGAAGCGGTGCAGGGACGGGTTTCGGAAGTTGGCATCCACCAGCAGCACCGAGTTCTCCAGGGCCTTCGCGAGGGACACCGCCGTGTGGAACGCGACGAAGGACACGCCCTCGCCCGGCCAGGCGCTCGTCATGGCGAGGACGCTGCAGGACACGCCCTTGCGGCGCTCGTAGAGCAGGTAGTTCTTGAGGCGCTGGAATTCGTCCAGGATGCGCCCCGGGAGCTGGAGGCGCCGGAGGAACCGCGTCGCCTGGCGCTCCAGGTCGCGGCGCTCCTGGCGCTGGAGTTCGCGCGTCGCCTCCTGGTATCCTTCGGAGGTTTTCTGGGGCTCGAACGGTACGTCGTGTGGCATGGGTCACGCGGCTGCGGATAACCGGCGGTTCGCGGCCGGATCCCCCGGCGCGAAGGGCCAGGCAAGTATACCCCGCCGCGCCCGCCGGGCGCCATAGCGGCGCGGCGCCCGACCTAGGGGAACAGGCGGCCCAGCAGCGCGACGGCGTCGGCGATGTCAACGTGCGCATCGCGATTCAAGTCCGCGGCGCGCTCGCACCGCAGGTTGCCGCCGCCCCGGAAGAGACCCTCGAGAATCGCGACGACATCGGCGACGTTTATCAGCCCATCGCCGTTGGCATCGCCCTGCTCGCAGGACACGACGCCGCTGGCGTACCGAAAGCCGCTCGGGATCCACGCGAGCTGTCCGTCGGGGTTCTCGACCCGCACGGCGACGAAGGTGTCGCCCTCCGTCTCCGCCGGAGTCCGGCACCTGAGCTCGCCGGCGGACACGAACGTGACCGCCATCCCGGGATTCGGACCGAACCAGACATCCGCGCCGGGCTTGAAGTTCGCGCCGGTGATCGTGACGGCGGTGTTGCCGCTCCGCGGACCCTCGTCGGGCGTGATGGAAGCGATCTCGGGCGCCTGGTCGACGACGTAGGTGAAGGCGCCCGCCCGCGTGGTCTGCTGGTCGTCGATGTTGCGCAGCGTGATGGCGACGGCGCCGGCGGCATGCGCCGGCGTCACCGCGTCGACCTCGCCCAGCCCGTAGTGGTGGACCGCGGACGCCGGCGTGCCGCCGAAGAAGACCTTGATCCCCGGCTGGAAGTAGTTGCCGCGGATTTTGACGCGCGTGCCGCCGCCGGTGTAGCCGAGGGCGGGCGCGACGTAGGCGATCGCCGGCGGGGGAATCGGAACGAAGGCGAAGGGCTCGAAGAAGCCGGGCAGGCCGTCGGGGTTGGTCACGGAGACGTATGTCGCGCCGGCGGCGTGCGCCGGCGTCGTGACGCGCAGCTCGGTGGCGCTGACGCGCAGCACGCCCGCCGCCGGAGTCGCGCCGAAGGCGGCGGTGATGCCGCTCTGGAAGTTGGTGCCGAGGATCGTGATGGTCTCGCCGCCGATGGTGATGCCCTGCTCGGGGTACACCGCCGTGATGCGCGGCGGCTCTTCGGTCGTGTACAGGACGCGGAGTAGCTTGGATGCCAGGGGTTCGCCCGTGCGGGTCAGGGCCGCGAAGGGGATCTCGTTCAGCCCCAGTTGCAGGGCGATCGGCCCGTACTCCCACTGCGTCGCCGGGGAATTGGTCCACCTGAGTTGCGCCGTGATCTCCTCGCCGCCGGCAAAGAACCGGTCGGCGTTGGCGGGCGCCTGGCCCTGCACCATGACCGAAGGCGCGTTGCTCACGTAGGGGTTGCCGCGCGGCGCGGTGATGTCGAAGGGCCAACTCTGGTCCGGGGGAAGCTGCGAGAGCACGACGGCCGCCCGCGCCTGGCACCAGCTTCCGTGGCTCTGGCGCGACAGGCCGGAGGAGTCCGCGACCCAGTCCAGCCAGGTCTGGTACCGGTTGTTCGAAAGAACCTCGCCGATCAGGTAGCGGTAGTCCGCGTTGATCTGGCGCTTCACCCAGGGCCGGGACCACAGCTTCACCATCTGCGGAAACGCGCCGGTGGGATAGATGGGCGCGTTCGTGTTGCCGAAGATCAGATCCGAATCCCAGGGGAGGAGCTGCCAGCGCCGCCCCTCCGGTTCGCCGCTCGGGAGATAGATGTACGCGTTCTTGCCGCGGCTGGCGCCCAGGGTGTCCCAGTCGTCGATGAATAAGCGCACGCTCAAGATGTTGTTCCACTGCCGGACGTCCATGAGCTCCGCCATGCGCGCGTCCAGGTTGGCGCCGGACAGGGTCGTGATGGCCTGGGAGATTTCGATGAGCTCGCTGAAGTCATCGTCCTTCTCGCGGGATCTGAGCTTGTAGTTCTGGCGATAATGGTCCTCCTTGTCGGCGCTGGTGTACCTGAAGTCCGCCTGGCGGTTGTTGAAGCCGCCCGAATCGTTGAACTCGAACCAGTCGTCCACTTTGTGGAGCGTGCCCAGGTCGCGGCCGGCGTACCAGTAGCTGAGGTAGTCCGCATCGACCTTCTGGTTATGCTCGCAGACGTAGTTGTTGGCGGTCGTGCCCGCCAGGTAGCGCACGTCGACGAAGGAGCTCCAACTGTGGGCGCCGTAGACACCCGGCGTGGCGCCGACGAGCTTCCGTTCCAGGTAGTAGGCGGAGATGTCGTTCAGGCCCGTGCTGCCGCCGCCGCCGTCCAGGTTCAGCTCGCGAAGAAGGCCGAACAAGCGCTGGTCCGACGGGAAGCGAATGCGGATGCCCGACCACGTGAAGCCGCCGATGCCGCCGCCGCGGATAAAGGGGCTGCCGCGGAAGCGCTGCCCGCAGTTGTAGATCATTTCCTTCTCGTTGAGCACGAAGGAGCAGGGCACGAGGTGGTTGCTCAGCGAACGGCGCGCCTGGAGCGCCGCCTGCGCATCCCGCGTGAGGGTGATGCGGTACATGGGCCGCACGCCCGGAGTCCGGCGGTCGCCGACCCGGTACACCGCCAGATCCTTCAGCACTGTGGCCGGAGCCCCCGCGGGGGGGAGCGGAGGCCACTGGGTCACGCGCCCGCCGGCGTCCGCCGCCTCGACGTAGAACTCGACGATGGAGCCCGCCGCCTGGCCGGGGATGACGCCGGTCCAGATGCCGTCGCCCGCGATACTGTCGCTTCCCGTGCCGAGGTCGTTCATGGGCGCCTGGCTGTAGGTCGGGGCGGTGTCCAAGCGGTACTTGATCGCCGCGGAGGCGACGCCGTCGGAATCGCGGATCTCCACCGTGACGGTGACGGGCTCGCCGCCGTTGGGCACGACGGGGTTTTGGCGCAGCCTGCCGTACACGGGCCCCATGTTGGCGGCGTAGACGCTGTTCCGGGCGCCCGGCGTGCCGAGCCTGTCGGGCATCTGAATGACCGATGCGCGGGCGCAGCCGTGGCCGTGCGTCCGGGTCATGAAGACGTTGTAGCCGCGGAGCCACTTGGCCCGGTAGCGCAGGTAGTACGTCCGGGACGAGAGCGAATCCGTCGTGTCGCTCTCGAGGCGGTTGAATCCGCTGTCGCCCCGGCCGCTGGCCACGACCTTGAGGCATCCCGCGCCGGCGAAGGCGTCCTCGGAGGTCCAGTGGGTGTCGATGTGGTTGCCGCCGGTGTCGCCCGATTTGATCCAGTTCGAGGTGTAATCCGCCGGCGTGTTGAACCCGCCGCCCTTGGCGAGGTTGGCCGTGCTGAAGCGGGAGTCGGTGCACATCTGGAGCTCGTCGATGAGCACCTCGCCCTTGCCACAGAGATGCATGTGGAGTTCGCTCTCGCCGCCCCAGAACTGATTGTGCGTGCCCGAGTACGTCACCGTGACCCACTGGGACTTGCCCGAGTCGTCGCTTCCCATCCAAGCGCCGGGAAAGCGGTTGTCCTGGCGGGGATCGATGAGCTCCAGGCTCGAGCCGAGCCCGTCGGCCCACTTGTCCCAACGGCCGGAATCGTAGTACCTGACTTCGTTGGCGGTGTTGTTGTTGGCGTCCTTCAGGCGCACGCGCTCCCCGCCGTTGGCGAGGACGCCCTCGTAGGGGCCGAGGACGTCGGCGATGCCGTACACCGCCGTGATGCGGTCGGGGTTCTTGGCGACGACGAGGTAGCCGCCGGGCTCCAGGATCGTGCCCTCGTTGAAGGTGTAGGAGACGCCTTTCGAAAACCGCCAGCCGCTCAGGTCCACCGGCGCCGCGCCCCGGTTGTGAAGCTCGATGTACTCCAGATTCGAGGCGTAGAGCAAGTCATCGGCCTCCGAGTACGGATCGTCCTCCGGGTAGGGGTGGTACATGATTTCGTTGATGACCACCGCGGTGGTGACATCGCCGGGCGCCAGGGCGTTGGCCGCGCCGCGGCTCGGAACCGACATGCGGTACCAGGCGCCGGTGTCGCCGTCAGGCACCCGCCCGATGCTCCACCCGTAAGGCAGGTCGCCCTCGAAGCGCTCGGCGAGCACGACGGCGGTGCGGCTCGGATCCGCGGGGTCGGGGATATAGGTCAGGAACACCCGGAGCCTTCCGCGGTCGATCGCCGGCGGCGGAGGAGGAGGATCATCGTACCGAAGGGCGAGGGACAGGTTCTCGTTCTCGTCCACGGCCAGAAAGCCGCGGGCCGGCACCGTGCCCGAAAGGGCGTGCGCCGCCAGGTCGTTCGCATCGGTCGACAGATAACAGCCCGCCAGGTCGACGGGGCTCGCGCTCGGGTTATACAGCTCGATGAAGCGATTGCCGTCGGCCAGGAAGCGCACCTCGTTGATCTTGAGCGGCGTCGCCGGCACGCCGCCCGGCGCGAAGGCGCGCCTCACCAGACGCGCATCCATAAAGGCGTCGGTGCTGGGGAGGTTGACATTGTGGGTCTGGATCGCGATGACGTTGGCGCCGGCGACCAGCAGGTTCTTGAAGGCCGTGATGTCGCAGACCTGTTGGCTCGGCGGCTCCACCGGGCCGTCGGCGGCCGTGTTGTGCGCGGGGGGCGTGCCCGCCACGTTGTAACGGCCGACCTCGACGCCGTTCAGATAGGCGACGAAGCCATCGTCCGTGGTGACGTGCAGGATCAGGCTTTCGATGCCCGCCGTGCCGGCCAGCGTGAAAACGCGGCGGGCATAGAAGCTGTAGTAACGGTTCTGCATGTCGTCCAGCACGGTGCCGAGGTTCGGCTCGCCGTAGCCGATCGGCGTCCTGCCATCGGCCCACGCGCCCGCGTCGAAGGTGCGCGTATTCCAGGCGCTCGGCGGCTCGGCGGTGCCCTTCAGGTATTTCCAGCCCGGGCTTCCGCCCGCAAAGATTTCGGTCTCGATCCAGGCGTCCTCCAGGCCGTTGGGCTGCCCGGGCGTACCCCAGAGGCGCGGGCTCGCGGTCCAATTGTCGGGATCGCCCTGATCGCCGAAAGGGTCGATCAGGCACAGCGTGTGGCCGGTCCCGTCGCAGGCCACGGGCCATTTACCCTCGTCATCGTACTCGAAGGCGATCACGTAGGCGCCTTCGCGCCGGCCGCGGGTGTTGAGGGGCTCGGCGGGGTCGTAGGGGTCGCCGGCGTCGTTTTCCAGAACGATCTTGTCTCCCCCGTTGTTCAGCCTGCCGTAGTATTGGCCGAAAGGCGCGAATCCGTACTTGGCCTGGAAGGCCGCGGCATCCGACGCCAGCACCAGGTACTCGCCCCGGCCCAGGGACGCGAGCGGCTTTCCATCGGCCCTGTAGCCCGTGGGGAACTGATAGCGGATGCCCTTGGTGAAACGGTATCCCGACAGATCGACGGGCACGGCCAGCTCGTTGTACAGCTCGACGAACTCCAGGTCCTCGGCGGCTCCCTGGGGATCCCCGGGCGTCGGAGGCTGGTTGTACATTATCTCGGTAATGACGAGCGCGCTGGCTGGGGAGCAGAGGAGCAGAAACGCCGCAAGCGCACGATGCATTGCGATCCTCCTTCGGTTGCCGATGCAGCGGGAGATAATCATCCTCGTCCGCCGGGAAGAACACTGCGCCGCATTGCGCCGGCGTGTCGCGTCGGTCCGCGCGGCGCGGAATTCCGGCGGCCGCTGCACGCCGAAGTCCCGGTTCCTTCATCAAATCGATTGTAAGGGTGCGCTCCCATCGCTTCAAGTTCCCAACCGCGGCGCGCCGGAGAAGCCATTGCGGAGCCTTCATGCGGCGCGCTTTCTTGACCGCCGCTTCGGCGGGCACCATAATCGATCGCCGTGTTTCGTTTTGTGGGATCGAGGCGCGCTCCCCGGCGGGGGGAGCGCCGCGGGGCCGCCGATGGGGAACAATGCCATGCCAAGCGCGCGCACGCTTCTGTCCGGGTTGAAAAAGGCGATTCTGCTGGCGGCGCTCGCCGCGGCCCTGAGCGCGGGAGAAGCTCCATGGTTCCATGCGGCGGTGTGCGAAGTGCTCGTCGACGGGCATGTGGCATGTTCGGGATTCTTCGTCGATTCCGGCGGGCGATGTCTGACGTGCGCGCACGGGGTCGCGGCGGGCAAGACCTTCGAGGTGCTGCTCAACGACGGCCGGAGGCTGCGCGCCGCGCTTGTCGGAATGGACGCGGGCGCCGACGCGGCCGTCCTGGCGGTGGAAGGTCTCGATGCGGGCGGCGTGGCGTGCTTGAAGTTCGCGGCGGAGGCGCCGGGCGTGGGCGCCGCCCTCAGGTTTGCGGGAACGGCGCTTTACCGCCGCCGCCTCGTGCTCGCGGGCGCCGTGGCCCGCGCCGACACGGCCTTCGAGTACAACCCGGATTTAAAGACCTACGTCGAGGTCTTCTACGTGGACGCAAGCACGGTGCCGGGCATGTCGGGCGGCCCCTGGCTCGACGGCGAGGGACGCGTGGTCGGGCTGCAATCCGGCGGCATCTTGCTGAACGGCGCGTTCTGCGGCGTCGCGTTCGCCGTGCCCGCGCGCCTGCTGCGCCCTTTGGCGGAGCAGCCCGCCGGCACGCCGCCGCGCGGGGATATCGGCGCGGCGTGCGACGAGCTGTGGGAGCTGCCGTCCGCCGCCGTGAAACGGTTTTCCGGCGTCGCCGCCGAGGGGCTGCTCGTCTGTCGCGTGCTCAAGGGCGGCGCCTGCGACAAGGCCGGCATTGCCGACGGCGATCTGATCGTGGGCCTCGATGGTGGTCCGTGCCGCTTCAGGGAGGATTTCGTGCGGGCGGTCCGCGGGTGGGCGCCGGGACGGACGATCGAACTGACCGTCGTGCGCGAGCGGCAGGGGGTGCTCGTGCGCGAGACCGCGGCGCTGACCCTGGCGGACGCCCGCGCGGCGCCCGCATTGCCGCCGAAGTGATCCCGGCCGATTCGAAGGGGAACGCGCGCCGGGTTGAACAGAGGGCCGCGGCCCCGTATCATTGAGTGAGCGGCGCTCCGGCGCGACATGGAGTGGGCCGCACGCGCGACGCGCGCCGAGAAATCTGAGAAATGAGGTTTATATGTATCGGAAGCTGGTGCTTACGGTTGCCGCTGCAGCCTGGGCGGTTGCAGCCGGCGGCGCCGAGACAATCCGCATCGAAAGCGTGACGGCGGCGCCGGGTCAGACGAGCCTGCGCGTCAGGGTGTTGATCGACCACTCCGCGCCGATTTACGCCATGTCCTTCGCGCTTTCGTACCCGACGGCCGGCCTGGTCTTCAAGGAAGCGAACCTCGACGGCACCGTGTTCACGGGCGCCGCGGCGCCCGAGTACTTCCAGGTGCTCGCCGGCGCGAACTACTGCGGCGCGGCCCTCGTGATCGATGTCTACGAGCCCTACAACGAGCGGACGCTTCCCGCCGGCACGGGGCAATTCGCCTGCGCCCTGTACTTCGATGTCGCTGAGACGGCGGCGTGCGGCGACACCTACACGCTGGATCTGCGCGGCGATCTCGGGAGCCCCGCCATCGACTGCGTCTTCACGACGGTGCCGTCCGGCACCATCTCCAAGAGTGTGTTGCCGACCCTGATCGACGGCGCGGTGAGCGTCGCGGTCGCCCCGGAGATCGCGGGCATCGTCCCGAACCGCGGCTCGATGGACGGCGGCACGGCGGTGACGATCACCGGCCGGTACTTCAACGCGGCCACGACGATTTCCGTCGGCGGCCTGGCCCTGCTCAACAAGGTCGTGGTGAATGCGACGACCATCACGGGGACCACGCGCGCGCACGCGGCCGGCGCGGTCGAAGTGGTCGCGAGCAACGCGTGCGGGACGGCGGCGCTCCCGGGCGGCTTCACGTATTTCGGCCTCGAGCCCGTCGTGGCCGAAGTCATGCCGCGGTGGGGCGTTGTCACGGGCGGAACCGATGTGACGGTCATCGGCGAGCAGTTCGACCCCGCGACGACCGTGCGTTTCGACGGGCTGCCGCTCCTTAACCGGACGTTCGTGAACGCGACGACGATCATCGGCAAAGCGCCCGCGCACGCCGCAGGCCCGGTGGATGTCGTGGCGACCAATAACGTCGGCAGCGGCACCCTGACGGCCGGATTCGCGTACACGGGCGCGCCGGCGATCCAAACGGTCATGCCGTCGAGAGGCGCCGGCGATGAGGACGTCCTCGTGATGGGGACCGGTTTCACCGATACGAGCGACATGACGGTGCTCATCGGCGGCATGACCGCCGAAGGCCTCGAAGTCATGAGCGACGAAGTCTTTTCGTGCCGCGTCCCGCCCTGCAGCGCCGGCACCGCGTGGATCGGGCTTATGGTGTTCACCACCGGCGGGAGCGCCAACCTCCCTCAGGCCTACAGGTGCGGCGACGGAATGGAGCCGAAGTTCCGGCGCGGGGATGCGAACTGCGACGGCATGAGCGACATTGCCGACGCCGTCGTCATACTCGGGTACCTGTTCTTGGGCAAGTCCGTCAAGTGCCTCGAGGCGCTGAACGCGAACGATTCGGACAGCGTGGATATCGCCGACACCGTTTACATATTGAGATTCCTGTTCGCCGAGGGGCCGCCGCCGCCTCCTCCGTTCGAGACGCCTGGCACGGATCCGACGCCCACCGGCATCGGGTGCGCGCAGGATTGTACGTAGGCGCGCGCCGGGCCGGAAAGGGTCGGGTGCGCGGGGAACGGTTATGACCAAGGAAGAGAACGTCCTTTTCTGCAAGATCGCGGTGCACAACAAGCTTGTCGGGGCCGCCGAAGCCGGCGCCGTGCTGCGCGACGCGGGGGACGGCGATGTGCGTGAACTGTTCCTCCAGCGCGGGCTCATGGACGAAGCTACGTGCGCGAAGGTCACACGAGCCGTGGCCGCGCGGCGTGCCAAGAGCGCGGCGCCCGCGGCGGCCGTGCGTGGCGCTCCCCGGGCGCGCTCCGCGCCGCGCCGGGCGCGCTCCGCGGAGGTGCATCCGGCGGCGTCATATGAGCGCCGTCCCGCGGCGAAGAAGCTGTCCACGAACCAGATGGCGCTGGGCGTCCTCGGGCTGATCGTGTTTATCGTGTGCATTTTCCTTTTCGTGTACATCCTGGCGACGATGGGGGGCGAGGAAGCCGCGGCGCCCACGGCGCCCGGCGCGCGTGGACCGCTTGCGGCGTCCGGCGCGCCCGCGACACCCGGCGCACCCGTGACACCGGGCGCACCCGTGACGCCGGGCGCACCCGTGACACCGGGCGCGCCTGCGACGCCGGGCGCGCCCGTGGCGCCCGCGGCGCCGTCCGTGTCCCCGCAATATCGTGAGACGATTGGGCGGGAGCTCGAGGTGGTGCTGAGCGACGCCCTCCTTTCGATGAGGGACGGCAACATGGGACCGCGGGGGATCGTCTCGCTGGACAAGTGGAAGAAAGAGTACGGTAAGTACGCCGCCCCCGAGCAACTGGAGCAATTCGAGAGCCGCCGCACGCAGCTCCTCTCCGCAATCAAGGAGATGTTCCAGAAGGACAAGGCCAAGCTCATGGCCGCCAAGGATCGGGGCGATGCGGAGGAGATCGCCCAACTCAGGAGCGACGTCGCGAAGTACGCCGACGAGGCGACGCTGGAGGAGTTGGAGACGCTTCTGAAGTAGCGCCGCGCCGCGGCGCGCTCAGCGCAGGCCGCAGGCGCGCCGCAGCGCCGCCGATTCCTCTCCGGAAAGCGCCCGCCACGCGCCGGGCGCCAGATCGCCCAGGCGCAGCGGCCCGATTCTCAGCCGCACCAGGCGCGCGACCTCGTGGCCGATGGCCGCGAACATGCGCTTGACCTCGCGCTTGCGGCCCTCGGTGAGCTCGATGCGAATCTCGGTCTCGGCGCCGCGCCGCTCGGAGCTCAGAATCGCCGCCGGCCGCGCCGGGCCGTCGTCCAGCAGGACGCCCTGCGCCAGGCGCTCCAGCTTCGGCGGCGTCACATGTCCCCGCACGCGGGCGAGGTACTCCTTGGGGCACTCGTAACGGGGGTGGGTGATCCGGTGGTGGAGTTCGCCGTCGTTGGTCATCAGGAGCAGCCCCTCCGTGTCCAGATCGAGCCTGCCCACAGGCACGACGCCGTCGGCCGCCAAGCTTCGCGGCAGGAGATCCATGACGGTGAGACGCTCGTGGGTGTCGTGCGTGCCCGAGATGAACCCCGCCGGCTTGTGCAGCATGAGCGTGCGCGGCGGGGGCGGCACGACCGCCTCGCCGTTGATCGTCACGCGGTCGCGGCCCGGGTCGATGGTGCGCCCCGGCTCCGCGACGATCCGGTCGTTGACGCGCACAAGGCCCGCGGCTATGAGCAGCTCGGCGTGCCGGCGCGAGCAGTACCCGCAGTTGGCGATGTACTTGTGAAGACGCAGTGACGCGCGCATGGAGATCTCCCCGGCGGCACCGGCCCGCGGCGCCGCCGTCCAGGTATGGTAACGCCTTCGGCGCGGAGCCTGCAATGAAGATGACGACCGTCCGCAGCGGACGTCCGGATCCGGACGAGGCCGGCTTCCAGGGCCGGGAAAGCGGTTCCGAGCGCCGGCACGGGATTTGTTGAACGCTCCTCCGGCGCGTTTCGGAAGCGCCGGCGGGCGCCGTGCGGCGTCCGCAGGAATCTCCATTCGTACCTACCAAGGAGGAGGACCATGCGACGCGCTCTTGTGACGGGAGGAATCATGCTGTTGGGCGGTTTCGCCGCCGCGCTGGAGATCATGGTGTGCGATGCGACCCGGGATGCCCTGTATCGGCTGAGCGATCCGGATGGCTCCGAGATCATCACGATCGATGAGATCGCGGTCGTGTACGACGAGCGCGCGGGAGGCCCGAAACTCTCGACGCCCACGGCGCTCTGCGTGCGCGACGGCGTGCTCTTCATGCTGGACGGCGGCACGCTCGACACGGTGTTTCGGCTGGAGGATCTTGACGGCGACGGGGCGTTCTTCGGGGAGGGCGAGGCGGCGGCGTTCTACTCGCCGGCCTGCCCGGGGCACATGCTGAGGACGCCCAATCGGCTCTGCCGGCGGGACGGGGTCTTCGCGCTCGCCGACGATTCAACCACCGGCGCCCGGATCGTGCTGCTGGTGGACAATGACGGCGACGGCACCGCCTGCGGGGCGGGTGAGGTCCGCGTCTTCTACGAGTCCGCGGCGGCGACGGCGCCCATGGCGCCGAAGGACCCCGAGGCGCTGTGCATGCCGGCGGAAGGCGTTTTTCTGGTGGGCGACGGCACGGACGGCAGGGTGTACCGCATGGAAGATCTCGATGGCGACGGCAAGGCCCGCACGGCGGAGGAGATCACGGTTCTGTACGCGCCGCCCGACGGGGAACCTCTGCCGCGCTGGTCGTGCCTCGCGCCGTGGAGGGACGGCGTTCTCGCGGCCGACCGCGCGCGGGGGCGCGTGCTCCTGCTGCGCGACGCCGATGGCGACGGGGTCGTGTCGCCCGCCGAGGCGGCGGTATTCTGCGGCGCTTCGCCTTCCTCGCCCCTTTTGGTCGAGCCCCGGGATCTGTGGGTCGAGCCCGATGGCGGCGTATGGATCATCGACAACGGCACGAACATGCTGTACCGCGCCGCCGACCGCAACGGCGACGGCGATGCCCTGGATCCCGGCGAGCTGCTGGTCGTCCTGCGGAGCGGGACGGCGCTCTCCCAGCCCCTGGCGCTCGCGGTGCTGGAGGGCGCGAGCGGCGACGCGCCCGCGCTGGACGAACTGTCGGCGTGTTCGGGCGACGCGGCGGGCGGGGACATCGTCGTCATCACGGGCAGCGGCTTCACGCCGGGGACCATGGTGTTCTTCGGCGACGCCGCGGCCAAGGTGCACTACGAGAGCCCGGAGGTACTGCGCGCGGTGACTCCTCCCGGCTCCGGCACCGTCGGCGTGACGGCGGCCGGGTTGACGGGCCTGGCGTTCCTGGCGGAGGCGTGGGAGTATCAGGGCAGGGAACTCGTGGTGACGGCGATCGCGCCGCGGGAGGGACCGGCGGCGGGCGGCACGCGGGTCACGTTGAGCGGCGCGGGACTGGCGGCGGCGTCGGTGTGGTTCGATGGGATCCCCGCGCCGATCGTCGCCGCGGCGGATGCGAAGCTCGTGGCGGTCACGCCGCCGCACGCTCCCGGCGAAGTGGTCGTGCTGGTCGCCGATGGGAGGACCGAGGCCACCGCGGCCTTCACCTATACCGGCGGCGTGATGTTCGTGCGCGGCGATGCGGACGCCGATGGCAAGCTGGCGATCAACGATGCCATCCTGATCCTGAGCAAGCTGTTCGCGGGCGGCGAAGTTCCGGCGTGTCTGGACCGCGCCGATGTCAACGATGACGGCGCCGTCAACATCGCCGACACGGTCCGCCTGCTCGGGTATCTCTTCGGCGGGAGCGCTCCGCCGCCGCCGCCCTTTCCGGAGCCGGGGTGCGACCCGACCCCGGACGAGTTGGAGTGCCCGGCGTGAACTCCCGCGCCTGTCCGTCCGGCTCGGCCCGCTCCCGCGCAGGCCGGGCCGGACGGTCCATCACGCCGCGAATTCCCGGCGCATGGGAGCCGGCGGTATGCGCGCTCCCGCGCGGTACTTGCTCACGGTGCGGCGCGAGATGTTGAACCCTTGGGCGCGGAGCTTCGCGGCGATGGCGCCGTCCGAGAGGGGCTTGCGCTTGTCCTCCCGGGCGATCATGGCGGCGATGCGCTCCTTGAGCGACCGCTTCGAGGCGGGCTCGCTCTCGTCGCACTCCACGCCGCCCTCGAAGAAGGAACGCAGGGGGAACAAACCCCACGGCGTGTCGATGTGCTTTCCCTTGATGGCGCGGCTCACCGTCGAGATGTGCACGCCCACGGCCTCCGCCACCGTCCGCATGTTGAGCGGCCGGAGGCTACCCGGGCCCTCGGCCATGAAGCCCTGCTGGAACTCGAGCACCGTCTCGGCGATGTGCTGGAGCGTCCGGCGGCGGCCGTCGATGGCCTGAATGAGCCACTGCGCCGATTCGAGCTTCTTGCGGAGATACTGGGAGACCTCGGGTGCCAGGTCCTCGCGGGCGAGGAGTTCGCGGCACTGCTCGCTGAGTTGGAGGCGCGGCACGCCCTCGTGGACGACGCGCACACGGTAGCCGTGCTCGCCCTCCTCGACCACGACGTCGGGCATGATCGCGCGCGCGGCCCCCCTCGCGAACGGCGCGCCGGGGTGCGCCGCGCAACGGCGGATGTGCGCCACCGCCTCCTTCACCTCGGCCAGCGTCGCGCCGGCGGCGTCCGCGATCTGCGGCAGGCGGTTGCGGAGGAGCGCGTCGAAGTGCTCGCTCAGGATGCGCTCGCTGAGGGGCCGGCGCTCCTTCCAGCGCCGGCACTGCAACAGCAGGCAGTCCAGAAGGTCCTGCGCGCCCACGCCGGCCGGATCGAGGGAGCGCACGACCTCGAAGGCCGCATCGAAATGCTCGCGAAGGTAGAAGGGACAGTGCGCGCGCAGCTCCTCCACGGGCGCCACCAGGTAGCCGCGCCAGTCGAGATTGCCGAGCAACTCCTCGGCCGCCGCCCGGACGCCCGGCGCGAGCTCCAGCATCCGGAGTTGCTCCTCGAGGTGCGCCGCCAGGCCGCCGGTGGGCGCCGCCACGCCGGCGAAGAGATCATCGCCGTCTTCGGCGTCGGGCCGCCGGCCTCCGGTCCTGTCCTGAAAGGGCTGGAAGAGGCGCAGCCGGCCGGCGAGCGCATCGTCCGGCAGCGCCGGCGCGGTCGTGTCGGCGGTCTCGAGGGCGAGCTCGAGGGCGGGATTGTCCTCCAGCTCGCGCTCGATCTGGAGCTCGAGCTCCGTGGTGGTCAAGGGCAGCATGCGCATCGAGACCATCAGCTTCGGGCTCAGGGTCTGCTGCTGGGCGAGTTTCGGGAGAAGCTCAATTTTCATGGACGCGTTCCTCAGGCCGTTCCCCGCGGCGCGAGTGTCGGTGGGTCCAAATCGGTGGGCCGGGCGCGGTATGCTCGGCCGTGGAACTATAGCATGCGATTTCCGGAACGTCAAATTTACCGGAAGCGGGCGCCCCGGCGGGCGGCTGGGGCGGGTTTGACAAGGCGCCGCCGGCGGCGTACCTTTCTTCTGAAGGGAAGCGAAGGTAGTGCGCAGAGAGAGCATCTTCTTCCGCCGGAGCAAGCGGCAGAAATTCGGGGAGCTTCTGATCGCCAACGGGAGCATCACACCCGAGCAGTTGAACGATGCGCTGAAGGTGCAGGAAGATTCCGGCGGTCTCATCGGCGACATCCTGCTGGAGCGGGGGCACACCAACGAGACGGAGATCGTCCGGGCGCTCAGCACCCAGTACGGTCTGCCGGTCCTGCGCAGCAACGACTACGATATCGACAAGAACCTCGTTGCGGGATTCCCCGCCGAGTTTCTTTACCGCAACATGGTCATACCGTTCGACCGCATCGGCGACCTGACCCTGGTGCTGACGAGCGATCTGCCCAGCGACGATGTGATCGCGACCATCGAAAGAGGCGGTAACACCGTCGTTTTCTACGTCTCGACCCAATCCGATGTTCAAGGGGCGCTCCTGCGCTACAAGGCGGTGTCGGACGATGAGCGGCGGCTGTACCTTTCGCTGCGGCGGGGATTGAAGCGGGACACCGTCGACGCGGCGCCGCCGTCCGAATCCGACGAGCTGGAGGTGACGGTGGCGATGAGCGAGTCCGCCGGTCAGGATCTGTCCGATGCCTGGAGTCCGACGGCGCCGTTCGACAGCTCGGAGGGATTCGGGGATTCCGAGCTGTTGACGGATACGGGTGAGCTGGACGAGAGCGATTGCATGCCGGCCCGGAGCGCGCCGGGCGGAGCGGCGAAGCGCCCCGCTTCCGCGTCCGAGACCGATCTGCTCTCCGAGCCCGACAAGTCCTGGGAGAGCGTCTTCGATGCGGCCGAGGAGAACCTGAAGAAGAAGCCGCCCAAGTAAGGGCGCGCCGCCCGCTCCCCTAGACTCCCGTGTGCCCGAAACCGCCTTCGCCGCGGGATGTAGGCGGCAGCTCCGCCGCGAGTTCGATGGCGGCGCGGGCCACCGGCGCCACGACGAGCTGCGCGATGCGCATCCCGGGTTCCACGCGGAACGGCGCGCCGCCCGCGTTTGCCAGCAGAATCTTGATCTCCCCGCGATAGTCCGCGTCGATGGTGCCGGGTGTGTTGGCCACCGTCAGGCCGTGGGACAGGACCAACCCCGACCGCGGGCGCACCTGGGCCTCGTATCCCGGGGGCACCGCGATCCTGATCCCCGTCGGCACGAGCGCGATGGCGCCGGGCGCGATGGTGAGCGGGGCGGTGAGGTAGGCGTGAAGATCCATGCCCGACGCGTGGTCGGAGCGGTAGGACGGCGTCGGCACGTCAGGCGCCATCTTCACCATGCGCACGGTGACGGTTTTCACGCGGTGCTCCTCTCCTCCGCGCCGGGGTCGCGCCGCGCGGCGCCCGGCGCGCAGATCCACCGCGCCACGGCGGGCAGAATGCCCCCGTGGCGGTAATACTCCACCTCGCGCGGCGTCTCCAGGCGCACGCGGGCCTCGAAGCGTCTTTCGGCGCCCGTCGCACCCGCGGCGCGGACGATCACGCGCCCTCCCCGCGCGAGCCCCGCCGCGATCCCCTCGATGGCGTAGGTCTCGGCGCCCGTCAATCCGAGCGCCGCGCGGCTTTCCCCCGGCAGGAAAGTGAGGGGCAGGATGCCCATTCCGAGCAGGTTGCTGCGGTGAATGCGCTCGAAGCTTTCGGCGATGACCGCGCGGACGCCCAGGAGCGCCGGGCCTTTCGCCGCCCAATCGCGGCTGCTGCCGGTGCCGTATTCCCGGCCGGCGATGACGATGAGCGGCGTGCCTTCCGCCGCGTAGCGCGCGGCGGCGGCGTAGAAGCTCATGCGGGCGCCGCTGGGCATGTGGACGGTCACGCCGCCCTCGACTCCCGGCACGAGCAGATTAGCGAGGCGGATGTTCGCGAAGGTGGCGCGCGCCATGATTTCGTGGTTGCCGCGGCGTGAGCCCAGGGAGTTGAAATCCGCGGGCGCGACGCCGCGCGCCGCGAGGTAGGCCGCCGCGGGGCCGTCCTCGGGAATCGAGCCGGCCGGCGAGATGTGGTCCGTCGTCACCGAGTCGCCCAGAAGCGCCAGCACGCGCGCTCCGATGATGTCGCGAATCGGCGGCGGCTGCGGCGCGAGACCGTCCAAGAAGGGCGGCCGCGCGATATAGGTCGAGTTCGGGTCCCAGGCATAGACGGCGCCGTCCGGGGCGGCGAGCGCCGCCCAAGCCGCATCGCCGGCGAACACCGTTGCGTAGCGCGCGCTGAAAAGATCCGGGGTCACGGCGGCCATGGCGGCGTCGATTTCAGAGGGCGTCGGCCACAGATCCGCGAGGAACACGGGCGTCCCGTTCTCGTCCGCGCCCATGGGCGCCGCCGCCAGATCCGCGTCGGCGCGGCCCGCCAGCGCGTAGGCGACGACCAAGGGCGGGGAAGCGAGGTAGTTGGCCTTGACCTCCGGGTGAATTCGCCCCTCGAAATTGCGGTTGCCGCTCAGCACGGCCGCGCCCACCAGGCCGCCGGCCGCGAGCGCCGCGCTCACCGGCGGCGGCAGCGGTCCGCTGTTGCCGATGCAGGTCGTGCAGCCGTAGCCCACCAGGTGGAAGCCTTGGGCTTCGAGGGCTTCCATGAGCCCCGCCTTGCGGAGGTAGTCGGCGACCACCCGCGACCCCGGCGCGAAGCTCGTCTTCACCCATGGTTGGGTGCGAATGCCTCGGGCGAGGGCTTTTCGCGCCAGAATCCCCGCGGCGAGCATGAGGGCGGGGTTGGAGGTGTTGGTGCAGCTCGTGATGGCGGCAATGACCACCGCGCCGTGGCGCAAGCGGTGCGCCCCGCCGCCGCACGCGCAGAGCGCGGAGCGGTCCAGATCCGCTCCGGCGAGGGCGAATCCGCGCGCCTCGCGCGGCGCCCGCAGGGCCGCCGCGAACGCCGCGGGCATATCGCGGAGCGCGACCCGGTCTTGGGGCCGCTTCGGCCCGGCCACGCACGGCTCGATGCGGCCCAGTTCGATGCGGAGCACGTCGGAGTAGTCCGGGTCGGGGGCGTCGCCCGCGCGAAAGAGCCCCTGCGCCCGAGTGTAGGCCTCGACCAGGGCGACCTGCGCGGGGGGGCGCCCCGTCAAGCGCAGGTATCGGAGCGTGGCCGCATCGACGGGAAAGAAACCCGCGGTCGCGCCGTACTCGGGCGCCATGTTGGCGAGCACCGCGCGGTCGGCGATGGGCAGGGCCGCGGCGCCCGGGCCGAAATACTCCACCAACTTGCCGACGACGCCCTTGGCGCGCAACGCCTCCGTCAGGGTGAGCACCAAGTCCGTGGCGGTGGCTCCGGGGGGCAGAACGCCCTCCAGTTTCACGCCGATCACCTCGGGAATCAGCATCGCGCTCGGTTCGCCCAACATCACCGCCTCGGCCTCGATGCCGCCGATGCCCCAGCCGAGCACTCCCAGGCCGTTGATCATCGTCGTGTGCGAGTCGGTGCCGAGCACCGTGTCGGGGAAGACGCACGGCGGATCGCCATCCACCGCCACCACCGCGGCGAGACGCTCCAGGTTCACCTGGTGGACGATGCCGGTTCCGGGGGGCACGACCGCGAGGTTGCGGAAGCTCTGCCGGGCCCACTTAAGGAGCGCGTAGCGCTCGCGATTGGCGGCGTATTCCGCCCGGATGTTGATGTCCGCCGCCTCCGGCGAGCCGAAGGCGTTGACTTGCAGGGAATGGTCGATCACCAGATCGGTCCGCACGCGCGGGTTGACCGCCTCGACCGGGCCGCCGAGGCGCCGCACGGCTTCTCGCAGCGCCGCCAGATCGACGATGGCGGGCACGCCGGTGAAATCCTGCATGAGGATGCGCGCCGGCATGAACGGGATTTCGACGGCGGGCACCGCGCGCGCGTCGTAGGCGGCGAGGGCGCGCACGTGCTCGGCGGTGAAGGCGGCGCCGTCCTCGTTCCTGAGCACGTTCTCAAGAAGCACGCGCACCGAGTACGGCAGGCGCGCGAGGCGCACGAGACCGGCCGCCTCCAGGCGGTCGAGGCGGAACCAGCGGCCGCGGGCTCCCGCGGCTTGGAACGTGTCCATGGCGCCGAAGCTGTCGGCGTGTTTTCGCGGCATGTGTTTCTTCCTTCGCGCCGCGCCCCGCGGCCGGGCGGAGGCGATGGGATGAAGTTAACACAGAACCGCGGCGACGGCCACGGCGGCGCGCCTTGACAGGCCTTGGGGGCGGCCCGACAATCGCCGGGGCTCCCCAGCGAGGAAAGGACGACACGCGTGGCGCGAAAGACCGTGGTGGTCGGCTTGAGCGGCGGGGTGGATTCCGCCGCCGCCGCCGCGCTGCTCAAGGACGCGGGGCACGAGGTCATCGGCGCCACCATGACGACGTGGGACGGCCGGGCGCTCGGGGCCGAAGGGTTGGGCCGCGGCTGTTACGGTCCCGGACAGGCGGAGAGCGTGCGCGCCGCGGCGCGCGTCGCCGCGGCCCTGGGCATTCCGTTCCACGCGGTGGACTTGGCGCGGGAATTCGGCGAGGAGGTGCTGGCCCCCTGCGCGGGCGACTACCTGCGCGGCGTCACGCCGAACCCGTGCCTGCGCTGCAACCGGCGGGTCAAGTTCGCGCATCTTCCGGCGGCGCTCGCCGCGCGGGGCATCGCTTCCGAGTGTTTCGCGACGGGCCACTACGCCATCGTCGACCGCGCCCGCGCCGGCGGCCGCCATCTCCTCCTGCGCGGCAGGGATCGGGCGAAAGAGCAATCGTACTTCCTGGCGATGCTGACGCAGGAGCAACTGGGCCGCGCGCTCTTCCCTCTCGGGGAGCGGGCGAAAGCCGATGCGCGGGCGCTGGTTGCCGCCCGCGGCCTGCCGGCCGCCGGACGGGCGGAGAGTCAGGATTTCATCGCGGGCGGGTACCGGGCGATCTTCGGCGGCGCCGCGGCGCCGGGACCCATCCTGGACGAGAACGGCCGTTCGATCGGAATGCATCGAGGCATCCAGTACTACACGATCGGGCAGCGCAGGGGGCTGGGAATCGCCCACCGCGCGCCTCTGTATGTGACCGGCATCGATCGGGCCGCCAATGCGCTCATCGTCGGGCCGGAGGAGAAGCTCTACGCCGACGAACTCGAGGCGGACGAGTTCAACTGGATCGCCGTCGAGGGCCTCGCGGCGCCCATGCGCGTGCAGGCCCGCATCCGCTATCGCCACGAGGGCGCGCCCGCCACGGCGGCGCCGGCGCCCGGCGGCGCCGTCGTCGTGAAGTTCGATGCGCCGCAGCGCGCCATCACCCCCGGCCAGGCGGTCGTCCTCTACGACGGCGAAGTCGTGGTGGGGGGCGGCATCATCCGGCCGCGGGAGCGCGCCGGCGGCGCCTGACCCGCCCGCGCGTTGCGGGGCGCGCGCCCGCCGCCGGCTAGGTGCCCTGGCCCGCGACGAGCTGCCGCCATGCGGCGATCTGGTCGGCGCGCCTGGCCGCGGGCCCCTCGGGATCGAAGACCAGGCGCCCGCCCGTCAGAAACTTGATGGCGCCGTAGGCGCGCGCCCTCAGCGCGGCGTCGTCGGATCCCATGGCGTCGAGGATGTCGCCGAAGGCCTCGCGGGCCTGGAGGCGTTCGAACGTCCAGATGATCTGCATCTTGAGCGCGCGGCTCGCCGTCGTCCTGAACAGGTCGAGCAGCTTGGGCAGCGCGGCGCGGTTCTTCTCGCGCCCCGCCTTCGCCACGAAGCTCCACGTTTCGCTCCAGGCACGATAGCCGTCCGGGTTCTCATGCTGCTCGCCCGTGATCTCCTGGAGCGACCGGCGCGCGAGGTCGCCGATGGGTTTGTAGGGCGAAGAGACCAGGTCGATCAGGTACGGTATCAGCTCGTGGGGCCGGCCGACGTTGGTCGCATCGCGCACGACGTCCTCGCAGAGGCGGACCGCGCCGGGCTGCGGCGAGTACTTGAGCTTCCGGAAGAGCCGGTTGAGGGCGATCTCGCCCTTGAGGCGCTCGACGTACACGTATCCCTCGCGGTCTCGGCCGGCGCCGCTGCCGCGGCCCGACAGGATCATCGGACGGGAATGCGCCATTAGATCCGTGGCGCGGTTGAGAAAGAGGAGCGCAAAGGCGGTCTGGTAGCGCCGATTGTGATCGTGGCTGTCGGTCTGAGCCCAGCTTCCGTCGGGCTGCTGGTTCTTGAGAATGGCGTCCACGCCCTGGCGGTACCAGTCGATGCCGCCGATCTTCTCCATCATGCCCAGATCGCCCACCTTCTCGATGCTGTAAAGCGCATAGTACAGCCAGCCGCCGTACTTGAGCCCCGATGCGGCGAGCCAGGCGGTCGCATCCCAGATCGACTGGTTGATGCGCTGGCGGGAGGCCACCGGGAAACGGTCGCTCTTGAAGAGATGCTCGCGAGCGATGATAAGGGACGAGAGCCCGGCCGCCGTCATCGTGAGGGTCGGGTTCTTGCTGTCTTGATAGCCCCAACCGCGGGCCTTGACGGCGGGCGGCCGCTCTTCCCGGAAGTTCTTGCCGGCCACGGCGGTTCTGCCCCTCCGCTCGTCCTTGGGGCGCACGAAGGACACCCCGGGCTCCACCGCGGGCCCGTCGGGCTGCTGTGTGGACACAAAGTGCGCCGCGATCGCCTCCCAAACCGCGGCCGGCACCTTGAGACCGCGCTTGGCGGCGACGCCCAGGGCGAGGATGGCGAATTGCGTGTTGGAGTTGTCGAAGCGCGTGGTCGAGAAGCGGTAGTCCCACACGGCGCCGTCCTTGCGGCGCGCGGACAGAAGCCACGCGTTAAGTTCGTTCATGCGCCGCAGAAACGCCTCGGCCAACGGACCGGTCGCCCGGATCTGGCGATCGGGATCGCCGCGGGCGAGGGCGAGATCGAATTCGATCTGTCCGAGTCCGGCATCGAGCGCCATGAGGTAGATAGCGACGCAGTAGGTCAGCGACGGCTTGAGCCCCGCCAGATGCTGCAAGGCCGCCTGCACGACGGGATCGTAGACGGACACGTCGCTCTTCACGAGGGCGTACACCTCGATGGCGGGGCGCCCCATGACGTACCGGTCGAGCTGGCGCTTGTCCCAGGGGTCCTGCTCCATCTGGCCCCTGAGGTACGCGACGCCCTTGTCGATGGCGCGCTCGATCCTGATGTCGAGGTCCTCTTCGGCCGGGGCGGCGGCGGACAACGCCAGCATGGCTGCAAACGGCAGGATTCCCGGCATGTCGTCTCCTTTCTTTCGGTCGCGCCGCGCACACCCGGCGCGATCTCCAGGAGCCCCGCGCGCGCCGGCGCGGGGCTCCTATTATCCGCGCTTTGCCTCTCCGGCGCAACCCGGCCGCCGGGCGCGCCGTTGTCCGCCGCGGCGGTCCGGGGTATCATGGCCCTCCGCCTCGGGGGCTGGCATCCGGAAGGAAACCATGAGAATCGCGCTTGCCTGCGACCATGCCGGTTATCGCTACAAGGAAGAGATCAAGAAGTTCCTCGCGGCGAAGGGCCACGAATGCCGGGACTTCGGCGCGTTCTCCGAGGATCCGGTGGACTACCCCGCGTTCATCCGCCCCGCCGCCGAAGCGGTCGCGCGGGGGGAATGCGAGCGCGCCATCGTCCTGGGCGGCTCGGGCAACGGCGAAGCCATCGTCTCCAACCGGGTTCCGGGAATCAGGTGCGCGGTGGCCTGGAGCCTGGAGTCGGCGCGCCTGGGACGCGCCCACAACGATGCGAACGCGGTCTCGATCGGCCAACGCCTGGTCGATGCGCAGACCGCCCTGGGGATCGTCGAGACGTTTCTGACGACGCCCTTCGACGGCGGCCGCCATGCCCGCAGGGTGGCGGCTATCGACCTTGCCGCGCCCGAGGGGTGAGCGCGGGGAGCGCTCACGCGCGCCGGCCGAAGAAGTCCTCCGCGGCGGCGCAGATCATGGCGGCGGCCCCCTGGAACGAGATCCGATCCGTGTCGATCTCCAGGTCGTAGGCCACACTCTTCCGGAGGCAGCCCCGGCGCAGGTTGCGGGCGAAGTCCTTGTGGAATTTCTCGCGCATGCGGTCGACGGTCTTGACGCGCTTCCAGGTTTCGCGGCGCGGGAGCCCCCATCGCGCCATCATGTGCTTGACGCGGGTCTCCATGGAGGCCGTGATCCTGACGGCGAGAGAATTTCTGAGGGCGTACGCGGCGCCGCGCCCCACGATAACGGCGTCCTTCTGGGCGATCATGTACAGCGCCTTGTTGAGGAGGTAAAGGTACGTTTCCCGGTTCGGCTCCCCGAGGCAGGAGAGCAGCGTCGCCTCGACGGCGCCCTGCCGCTGCTCATCGAGGGACTCGAACATGCGGGCCCGGTAGCGGCCCTGCGACTTGTCGGCGAGCACATCGAGGATCTCGCCGTCCCAGACCGTCCAGCCCAGGTGTTCACCCGCGAGGCGGGCGATGGAAGTGCCGCCCGCGCCGCAGAGCCGCGAGATCGTGATCACCCGCGGCGCCGGCGCGCGCGCGCCTGAGGCGCGGGAAGCCTTGGCATCCTGCTCGTAGAGGGCGAGCGTCTTCTCGATGATTTCGTTCGGGACCGGGAGCTTCATGGCGATCCTCCGCGCGTTTCAACCTGCCTCTGTCTCCCGCCGCTTTTAAATCATAAATGCCCGGAGCCGGCGTTCAAGGAAAAAGTGCGCGACCGCGCTAAACCGCCCGCGGTGCGGCTAGCGCGCCGGCGCCGCTCTTCCGGCGGCCAGGAGCGGCAGATATTCTTCCAGGAGGGCGTGGTCCAGCTCGAACAGCGCGAAGCCCGCCGCCCCCAGGCGCCGCACATCGTCGAGCATCCAGAGCAGACGCTCGGGTGTGAGCTCCTCGGAGCACACCGACGGCCCCAGCCCGGGCACGACTTGCGCCTTGGTTCCGGTCCATGCGAGCTGGCGGCGCACGTCGAGCTCGAGGCGCGCGCGGTCGGGCGTGTAGTTCATGGGACACACGGAGTCCAGGAGCCCCTCGCTCACCCAGTAGCGCCAGTCCTGGGCGATCCCCTCGCGGCTTTCGCCGCCGTCGGGGAACACCGCCGCCGAAATCTTGATCCCCGGCCGCAGGGCGCGGGCCTGCGTCGCCACGGACCGCACGAGGCGCGTGATCGTGTCGCGGCGGTATTGGCGGAAAGACGCGCGCAGCTTGCCCTCGAGCACATCGCCCGGCCAGGCGGCCGTCTTCGCGCCGATGCGTTTCTCGAAACCCGCGCGGCACGCGCCGCAAAAACAGCTCGCCGCATCCGGGTAGCGGACGTAATCGAGATGAATGCCCGCCACGGCGTAGTTCCGCACCACCTCCAGCAGCGCGTCGCGCTCCAGCGCGAAGTTCTCCTCCCGGGAGGGGCAGAGCCATTCACGCGTCGCGCCCGAGCGATCGACCTGGCAGCGGCCGGCGCTTTTCAGCGCGGCGAGGAACGCGGGCGGCGCGCCCGCCAGGTTCCAGCACACCTTCCACACGTGGACCTGGACGCCCTGCGGCGCGGCCGCCGCCAGACAGCGCGCGAGCTGGTCGCCGTCGCGGGCCACGCGCTCGCGCATGGGCAGCACCGTGCTTTCGCAGTCGGCGACGCCGGCCCACAGCATGTTGGCGAAAACCGCGTTGAAGCCCGTCCCGGCAAGGGCGCGCATGGGCTCCTCCCAACCCAAGCCCTCGACGCCGTAGGCGTTGTGGCACCAAACGGCCCGCAGCCCGCCTTTCCAAGGCTCGAAGCCCTGCGCCATGGCGTGGACGAAAGCCGCGCGCGCTCGGTCGGCGAGGACGGGCGTTTCGGAGGCGCCGCGCGCGGCGCGGGCTTGGGCAAGGAGCCGCCGGCCTTCCTGGAGCTTGTCGAAGGCGGCGGCGGGGGCCTTGCGCGCCGCCAGAAAGCGCTCCAGCCCCTGGGAATCGCCGACTTCCTCGATATTCTCGGCTTGTTGGAGCGCGGCCCTGCCGGCCGCCTCCCAGGCTCCCGGAATGAAGGCGGCCGCCACCGCGCGGAGAAACCCGTTGCGTTCTTCCGCAATTCGGCAGTTGAGGATGTGGCCCACGAAGACGCCGCCCGGGCCGTGCGAGACGGCGTCGATGCCCGGGGCGGCGCCGCCGCCGGTGCGCCAGGACCCGACCATGCGCGTCCGCGGGGTCGCGGCGGCGAACAGCGCGCAGTTCCCCGAGTTCTGAGTGAGCCGCGCGGGCAGGCCTTCCAGCGCGCCCGGGGCGAAGGCGATGGCATGGAGCGTCGCCGGGCTCTCCTTGCGCCAGCCGGTCACGCGGATGCCGAGGATCTCCGCCAGGGGCGCGGGCGCCTGGTAGAAAGCCAGGCATGCCCCGCCCCGGGCCGCGAAGCGCCCGAGCGGTTCCGCCGCGGCGGGCGGCAGACCGGGGTTGTAGGGGAACACGACCAGACGCGCGGCCGCAAGCAGGGCGTCGTCCAGTTGCGTGTCGGCCACGAGCCCCGCCGGCAAACCCGCCCCGTCGAAGGCGTGGTGCGTGTCGCGGGCGGCCCGATCCATGAACCCGGCTTCCGCCGGCGGCGCGGCGGCGCGGCTCGCCGGGCTCACGACGAGGATGTCCGCCGCGACCGCTTCCAGGCGGAAGACCCTGAGCGCCGCGTCGGCTTCAGCGCCCTTCCACGGCGCGATCCTTACGGCGGTGATGCGCGCCCAAGGTCCCGGCGGTTGGGCGGTGTTGTCGGGTTTGAAATGCAAGCGCGGAATGCGGGCCGTGAAGCGCCCCTTGGGGACGGGAATCCGCGCCGCGTGCCAACCCGGCGGGCTTTGGAGGTAGAGCGTGATGGCCGCCACCGCGGCCGGGTTTTCCACCTCGAAGTCCAGCTCGATCCAGCCGGCCCGACCCAGATCGAAGGCGGCGCGCCGATCCCAACAGCCGCGGATGGCGAGCTTGGAGAAGGGGAGGGGGAAAAGGGCCGCCATGCGGCCGCCGCGACGTTCCACGCCGGCCGCGGGGACGCCCTTGGGCGCCTTCCACGCGGCGCGGATTTCCCGGGGCGTCGGGTAGGCGAAGGCATCGATGGGGATGCGCGCGTCGCCGCGCGCCGCGGCGGCGCAGCAGAGCATCGCCGGCAAAAACCACCGTATCATGGATCGGCTCCGTTTCCGCGCTGCGTGGATGGTACGGCGGGCGCGCGCCCGCGGCAACGCGGGAGGACGCACGGGCGGAGAAGGCCGCCGAATGCTAAGATAGCCCGATATGGCCATCGCGATCCGCTGCCAGGGACTGTACAAGCGCTACGACGGCGATGTGTGCGCCGTCGACGGCCTCGATCTGGAAGTGTACGCCGGCGAATGTTTCGGCCTGCTCGGCCCGAACGGAGCGGGGAAGACGACGACGATCGAGATTCTCGAGGGCCTGCGCGAGGCCACGGCGGGCACCGTCGAAATCCTCGGCAGGCGCTGGGGCCGCCACGGCCGCGCGCTCAGGGAGGCGCTGGGCATCTCGCTCCAGGAGACCAAGCTCCCGGACAAACTCACCGTGCGGGAGGTGCTGCGGCTCTTCCGCAGCTTCTATGCGCGAGGCGCCGACGTCGAGGCGGTGCTCGCGCGCATCGAGCTGACCGAGAAGGCCGACACGTGGGTTAGCAAGCTCTCGGGCGGTCAGCGCCAGCGTTTGGCGGTGGCGTGCGCCCTGGTCGGCGACCCCGAACTGCTCTTTCTGGATGAGCCCACCACGGGCCTCGATCCGCAGTCGCGGCGGCAGCTTTGGGACATTATCCGCGGCTTCAAGGAGGGCGGCGGCACCGTGCTCCTGACGACGCATTACATGGACGAAGCGGAGCGGTTGTGCGATCGCGTCGCGATCGTCGACGGCGGCCGGGTGATCGCCCTCGGGACGCCGGCGGAGCTGATCGCGACCCTGGGCGGGGAGCATATCGTCGAGTTCGATGTCGAGGCCGGCGGAGATGAGCCGCTGGATCCGGCGCTGCTCGCGAGGGTGCGCTCGGTCAGCGGCGCGCGGCGGGAAAACGGCGGCTGGAGGCTGCAGGTGCGCGAGCCGCACGCGGCCTTGCCCGAACTGATCGCGCATCTGCAGGCGGCGGGCCGGCGCCTCGCGCGCCTCACGATACGCCACGCGAGCCTCGAGGACGTGTTCGTGACGCTGACGGGAAGGCGCCTGCGCGATGGGTAGGCGGCGGGCGTTCGGGCATCTGCTCCTGTGGCGGCTGGCCGAGTTCAGGCGCGAGCCCGAAGTCATCTTCTGGGTGTTCGTGTTCCCCTTGCTTCTGGCCATCGGGCTCGGAATCGCCTTCCGCGATGGCGCGCCCGCGAAGCTTCCCGTGGCGGTGATCGAGGGGGCCGGGGCCGCCGAGATGGCGGCCGCGCTGGCGGCGGCGCCCGAGCTGGCCTGCGAGATCATGGAGCCGGGACAGGCGGCGCGCGCGCTGCGTCTCGGCAAGGTCGTGCTGCTCGCGGAGCCGAGCGATCCCGTCACCTATCGTTTCGATCCGTCCCGCCCCGAAAGCCTGCTGGCCCGCGCGGCCGCGGATGCGGCCCTGCAGCGCGCGGCCGGGCGGCGGGATCCGGTCGCCGTGCGGGATGAAGCCGTATCGGAGCCCGGCGGGCGCTACATCGACTTCCTGATACCGGGGCTCTTGGGCATGAACCTCATGGGCGGGGGCATGTGGGGCGTGGGCTACGTGATCGTCGAGATGCGCATTCGCATGTTGCTCAAGCGCCTCATGGCGACGCCCATGCGCAGGAGCGACTTCCTGCTGGCGATCGTTGCCAGCCGCCTGATCTTCATGCTGGCGGAGACCGCCGTGCTGCTCTGCTGCGGCCGCGAGCTCTTCGACGTCCGGATTCAGGGCTCCGTCGCCGCCATCCTGTGCGTCGGCCTCCTGGGCTCGCTGTGCTTCTCCGGGCTCGGGCTCTTGACGGCGAGCCGCGCTCGAAAGATCGAAACGATCTCGGGCTTGGTCAACCTCGTGATGCTGCCCATGTACGTGCTTTCGGGCGTCTTCTTCTCGGCCGAACGCTTCCCGGCGGCGGTCCAACCCTTCATCCAGGCGCTGCCCCTGACGGCGCTCAACGATGCCCTCAGGGCCGTGATCCTGGAAGGCGCCACCCTGGCGAGCCAATGGCACGAGTTGTGCATCATGGGCGCCTGGGGCGGGATCGCCTTCGCCCTGGCGCTGAGGTGGTTCCGCTGGAGCTGAGCGCGTTGTAGCCAGCGGCGATCCGCGGTAGCATCGATGGCGGTGAGAGGGCGGCGCCGCGGAGGCGCGTTCGGCTCGAGCTTCGAGAGGCAGGCATGGCGCCCCGAAACATTGCCGCGGCGGTCTGCGCCATATGGGTTTGTGGCGCGGTTCCGGCGGCGGCCGACGCTGTTGTTTATATTCCGAAGGCGGCGGACTGGAAGTACGCCAAGGGGTTGGGGGAGGCCTCGTCGCCCGGCGATGCGTGGCGCGCGGACGCGTTCGATGACGAGGCGTGGCTCAGCGGAAGGGCGCCCTTCGGATACGGCGAGCCCATCGACTTCGGCACCGAGTTGTCCGACATGCGCCACAACTATACGACCCTCTTCCTGCGCCGCGCCTTCACGGTCGCCTCCCCGGACGCGGTGAACGACCTCGCGGCGGATGTCCACTACGACGATGGCTTCATCCTTTGGATCAACGGCCGCGAGGTTCTGAGGGTCAATGCACCCGCCGTCCCCGCCTACGATGCCGTGGCGCCCGTCGCCATCGAGCCCACGCCGGCGAGCATGGGCTTGGGCGAGCCCCGCGACTATCTGCGCGCCGGCGAGAACGTGCTCGCGGTTCAGGTCTTCAACCAATCCCTTGCCAGCAGCGATCTGGTTTTCGACCTGCGGCTCTACGATCCCATCGGCAGCGACACGACGCCGCCCGCGGTGGCGAGCATCGTGCCCGTCGAAGGCGCCGTGGTGCGGAGCCTCGTTCGGATCGAGGTGACCTTCACGGAGCTTGTCGCGGGCGTTGACGCGTCGGACTTGCGCATCAACGGCGAACCGGCCGCCGCCGTGGCGGGAACGGGCGCCGGCCCCTACGCCTTCACTTTCGGGCAGCCGCCTGACGGCGAGGTGCAGGTCGCCTGGGCGCCGGGGCACGGCATCACGGACGCCGCGGAGACGCCGAACGCCTTCGGCGGCGGGTCCTGGACCTACACGCTGGATCCGACGATCGCGCTCGGCGATCTGGTCATCAACGAGTTTCTCGCCTCCAACCGCACGATCCTCCGGGACGAGGACGGCCAGTACTCCGATTGGATCGAACTGTGGAACCGCGGCGCGCGGCCCATCAACCTCGGGGGCTTCGCCCTCACCGACGCCGCCTCCGATCCCGGACGCTGGCCGCTTCCGGCCGTCACGCTGGGCGCGGACGACTACCTCGTCATTTTCGCCTCGGGGAAGGATCGCCGCGGCGCGGGCGGCGAGCTGCACGCCAACTTCAAGCTCGGCGCCGAGGGCGAGTACCTGGGGTTGTATCGTCTGGACGCGGAGCCCGCCGTCGTGCACGAGTATGCGCCGGCCTTCCCCGAACAGCGGGGCGACTATTCCTACGGCCTGGATTCCGCCGGTGCGCCGCGGTACTTCCAGACGCCGACGCCGGGCGCCGCCAACAATACGGGCGCCGCGTTCAACGGTTTCACGGAGACGCCTGTGCCCAGCATGCCGCACGGCGTCTACGCCGAACCCTTCTGGTTGACCCTGACTTCCGGCACGCCCGGCGCCCAGATCTACTGGCGCGCGGCGCCGGACGGCCGCGAGCCCACGCCGGCCAACGCCACGCCGTACACGGGCCCGATCCTGATCGCGGGCACGGCGGCGCGCGGGGCGGTGACGCTGCGCGCCGCGGCCTACAAAGACGGCCTCCTGCCCTCCAGGGTGCTGACGGCGAGCTACATCTTCCCCGAGCACGTCCTCGGGCAGCCCGCCGCCCCGCCCGGGTTTCCCGCGACGTGGGGCAACGCAAGCAAGATTCCCGGCGACTACGAGCTCGATCCCGCGGTGGTCAACAACCCCGCGTACGCGCAGCTCGCCCTCGACGCGCTCACGACGGCGCCGTCGCTCTCGATCGTCATGAACGTCGACGACTTGTTTGCGCCGGCGACGGGCATCTACTCCAACGGCGCCCGGGAAGGAATCGCCTGGGAGCGCGCGGCTTCGGCCGAGCTCCTGTACCCCGACGGGAGCAAGGGCTTCCAGATCGACTGCGGCATCCGTATCCAGGGCGGCACCAGCACGACGCCCTGGAAGTCCCCCAAGCTGTCCCTCCGGCTGCTCTTCAAGGGCGACTACGGCCCCGCCAAGCTGCGGTTCCCGCTTTTTCCCGACTCCCCGCTCAGGGAGTTCAACACGTTGGTCCTCGACGCGCACCTCAACCACGTGTGGCACCACCCGGACGCCGGCCAGCAGCAGACCGCGCAGTACGTCCGGGACACCTTCGCGAGCGATCTTCAGAACGCGATGGGTTCGTTGGCGCCCCACGACGTGTTTCTCAACCTGTACATCAACGGCCTGCACTGGGGCATGTACGATGTGCACGAGCGGCCCGACGAACACTTCCAGGCCGCGTATCTCGGGGGGGAACCCGAGGACTACGATGTGCTCAAGCACAACCGCGCGACGGTGGTCAACGGCGCGGCGGCCGCCTTCGCGGATCTCCTCGACAACCGCCTGGCCGACCTGGCTGCGCCGGCGAATTACGAGCGGCTGCTGGAGCGCCTCGATGCCGTCGACTTCGCGGACTACATGATCATGAACCTGTACATCGGCAACAACGACTGGTCGCATCAGAACTGGTACGTGGGCCGGGACCGCGTGAGTCCGGGGGCCCTCTTCCGGTTCTTCAGTTGGGACGCCGAGCACGCCGTGGATCTGGACGCGACCTGGGACGAGTTTTCGGCGTCGGCCCAGGACAGCGGCTGCCCCTGGGTGATCTTCAACGCCCTGCGCAAGAATGCCGAGTTCAAGCTGCTCTTCGCCGACCGCGCCCACCGGCATTTCCTGAACGGCGGCGTTCTCTATGTGGATCCGAGCGCGTCCCGCTGGAATCCCGCCGAGCCCGAGCGGACCAGGCCGACCGCGCGCTACATGCGCCGCATCGCGGAGATCGATGCCTTGATCGTGATCGAATCGGCGCGGTGGGGCGACTGCCGCCGGACGCCGGCGTATACCCGCGCCGACTGGCTGGCGGAACTGAACAAGCTCCTTGCCTCCTGGTTTCCGCGCCGGTCGCAGATCGTGCTGGGCCACTTCGTGCGGGAGGGTCTGTATCCCGCCGTGGGCGCGCCGGTCTTCAGCCGGCACGGCGGCCGGATCACGCCGGGTTTCGCCTTGGCGATGACCAGACCCGCGGGCACGAGCGGCGCGATTTACTACACCACCGACGGGAGCGACCCGCGCCGGTACGGGACCGGCGCGCCGGCGGCGCCGGCGCAGGTCTATACCGCGCCCGTCGCCATCTTCGAGGACGCCACCGTGAAGGCGCGGACGCGCGACGGCACTGTCTGGAGCGCGCTCACCGAGGCGCGCTTCACGATACCGGCGCCGTTCGATGCGCTGCAGGTCACCGAGGTCATGTATCACCCGCCGCCCGGCGCCGCGCCGAACGCCGACGACTACGAGTTCATCGAGCTCCGCAACGCGGGCTCCGCGCCGGTGGACATGAGCGGCGTCCGGTTCACGCGGGGCATCTTCTATACGTTCTCGGAGGGCATGATCGCCGAGCCCGGGCAATACATCGTGCTGGCCGCCGACGCGGGCGCCTTCGCGGCGCGCTACCCCGGCGTCGTGCCCTGGGGCACCTACGCCGGCCGGCTCGACAACGACTGGGACGCCATCGAACTGGTCGATCCGCGCGGCGCGGTCATAATCTCCTTCGGGTACGCCGATTCGGCCTGGTGGCCTCCCGAGGCCGACGGGGAAGGCTATTCACTCGTGCCGAAGGATCCGGCGGCGCGCGAAAGCCTCGGCGACGCCTCCGGGTGGAGGATCAGCACGCATGCCCTCGGTTCGCCGGGGGCGGAGGACGGCGTCGTGATGCCGGTCCCGCCGGAGATCGTGCGCCAGCCCGCGTCGGTGCGGGTGCTGGAGGGCGAAGCGGCGGGCTTCGCGGTCACGGCGCAGGGATCCCCGCCGCTGGCCTACCGCTGGCGGAAAAACGGCTTCGACATCCCGGGCGCGACGGCTTCGTTTCACACCACGCCCCCGGTGACGCTCGCGGACGACGGCGCGGTGTTCACCTGCGTCGTATCGAACGCCCACGGCTCCGCCGCGAGCAACGGCGCCGTCCTAACGGTGCGGCCTCTGCTCCCCGACTTCGTGCGCGGCGACGTCAACGCCGATGGGGGGCTCGATGTCGCCGATGCCATCGCCGCCCTGCGGGCTCTTTTCGGAGGCGCGGCCCTCGCGTGCCGCGATGCCGCCGATGTCAACGATGACGGCGTTCTAAATATCGCCGATCCGATCGCGTTGCTCGGCTATCTCTTTGCGCAGCGGGCCGCGCCGCCCCCGCCGTTCCCCGGCTGCGGACCTGATGCCACCCAGGACGAGCTGGATTGCGCCGCGTTCGCGCCTTGCCGTTGATCCTCGCGGCGGCCCGTCAGCGCTTCTTCGCGACGGCCGGGACCGAGACCCCTGCCGGGAGCCCCTGCCAGGCGGTGACGACGGTTTTCACCTTGCGGGCGCGCATGGCTTCCTCCGCTCTGATGAGCGGATTGTAGTTTTGGAGGTTGCGTTCGCCGTTGGGCGCGCCGGCCTTGAACCAGACCCTGGGAGACACGGCGCCGAAGATGAGCGGCAGGTAGGGCAGGAACTCGGAGCTGCCTTCGGTGGAGCGGTGGGAGAAGAAGGCCGTGAAGCCGCCCTTCCTGATGTTCGCCAAAGCTTCCGCGAGGCTGGACACGCCCAGGGTCTTGAGCTGCTCCAGGACGATCGGGTAGTCCTTGCGCGCCTTGAGGAAGGTCGCGACCTGCGCCGCGTTCGCGCAGCCTAGAACCACCGCCGCGGCGAGAAACGTTTCGGTGAAGGTCCCCGCCTGGTTGAGCTTGATAAGGACCGAGTTGCCGGCGCGGTCCTTGCGCTCCTTGCCCGCGAGGAACGGGATGATGAAGCGCAGTTGGGTCACGGCGGCATCGTCGAGGACGATCTGGACGCGGTCGCCGTACTTGGCGTTCATCAGCTTGTGAGCCGTTGGGTCGCCCTCGGCGCCCGGATCCTCCATGGTGGCGAAGTTCGGCGCGAAAGCGACCACCTTGCCGTCGAACTTGATGAGCTGCTCGCGCGTGAGGACGCCCATGCCCGAGAAGCGCATGTCGTACTTGCCGTCCCGGCGGAACTCCGCGGTCTTCTGGAGCTCCGAGAAGGCGTTGTCCGTCCCGACGGCGTAGTCCTGGAGCTTGAGGCCGAGCTGCGTCGCGCATTCCCGGATGCGCTTCAGGCCCTCGAAGTTGTCCTTGACCGGAAAGACGAAGCCGCGCTCCTTGGCGGTGCCCGTGGGGAGCTTGTCCCGGACGAGGTTCTTCTCGAACTGGCGGAAGAACTTGGCGCCGGTTTCGAAGACGCCCTTGATGGAGTCCTCCTTCATGGCGAAGAAGAACATCTCCTGGATGTCCTGCTTGGTGCCCGGGACGTGCTCGCCGCCGCACACCATGTTGAAGGCGATGTTGGGAAAGTAGAAGGTCTTCAGGCCCCCGCGGGGCTTCAGGACTTCCCAAGCCTCGAACCCCGAGGCTTTGAGCAGCGTCTGGAAGAACACCGTCGAAGCCGCCAGGCAGGCGTTGCCGCCCCACGCGCGCTTGTTGGGGCCGGCGCGCTTGACGAGCTTCAAGTCGAACTCCGCGACGGCGTCGAGGATGTCCCGAGGCGTGCGGATGACGACCTTCTTGGGCAGGAGCCGCGCGATGCGCTTCCTGATGGAGGCGATGGCCGCATCGTTGGGGATATAAACCGCCTCGAACTGGCCGTCCGACGTGCCCTTGGCGATGCCGTTGCGTTCGCGGATCCTGAAGCGCTCCCGGCCGCGCCGGACGAGCGCCGTCATCTCCCCCTCGAGGGTGAACGAGGCGTAGGAGGAAAGGATCTCCCTGCCCGTGAGCGTGAAATCGGAAACGATCGTGACGGCCATGCGGCCCTCCTCTCGGTTGCGTTGCCTGCGGTGCGCGCCGTGCGCGGATACGCCTCCGGTCCCGCGGCGCGCGGATTAAAGCCTCCTCTTATATAGGGTGGGCGCGGGAGGGTCAAGAGCGGCCGCCGAGGGCGGCGGTGGATGTTTCACGGTGGATTCAGGGCGGATCTGCTCTCGAGAGAGAAGTCTCCCATGGGGTCGGAGCCGGCCGGACGAAGCGCTTGACAAGGCGCCGCCGCGGATTACGATCAAAGCCTGCCGCCGCCGCGGGAAGGCGGCGGGCGGAACGGAGCTCGGGCGCCTCGGAGGCGGGAACATGGGAAGACCGTGCACGGTCGGACGCGCAAGCTTCGTATGCGCCGGAATCGTGCTTGTCGCTGCGGCGCTCGCCGCCATCGCCGTGCTGGAGGGCTTCCGCCCCTCTCCCGCGAGAGAGGAGCGAGTCTCGGCTCCCGCCGAAGTTCCGCCGCCTCCTCAGGCCCCGCCCGCGCCGGAGCGCGAGCCCCCGGCCCGCCGGCGCCTCGCGGAGTCCGTCGAGGCCGCGGTCGCGGGCGAAGAGGGAGAACCGCCCTCCGCGGGCGGCGCGGCGTCCGATGTCGATATCGACGGGCTCGCCGCTGTCTTGTTCAGCGAGGGCGCCTCCCTGAAGGACCGGCGCGGCGCGGCCTGGAAGCTGGCGCAGAGCGGGGCCCCGCGGGCGCTGGCGGTGTTGGAGGAGGCCTATGCCGCGGCCCCGCCGCAGTTGAGGGCGGGAATCGCCGAGGCCCTGGGCGCCTGTCCGGAGGGCCGGGGTCTCGGCCTGCTGGCCCGGATTGCCGGGGAGGAAGCCGACGAGACCGCGTTGCGCGGGGTGGTGCGGGGCATCGGGGCCGCCGGCGGCCCCGAGAGTGTCGAGTTGCTCGACTGGATTCTGCGGGAGGATGCGCGCCCCGCGAGCGTGCGCGGCGAGGCCGCGCTGAGCCTCGGCTCCGTGGCGGGGCCCGAAGCCTTGGGCGCGCTGCGCGCGGCGTACGACAGGTTCGCCGCCGCCTCGGATGATTTGGCCGAGGACGTGCTGAAGGGGCTCGGCTGCCGGCCTATCGACGAGACGCGGGATTTTTTTGCTTCGATCCTGGATACGCCCCGTGAGGACAACGCGTGGCGCGTCGCCGCGCTCGACGCCCTCGAGAACGCCGAAGGCGCGGTAGGCTCCTTCGCGGCGAAGTATCTCGACGACGATGATCCGGAGGTGCGCGCCGCCGCGGCGTGGGCCATCGCCGCCGCGGAAGAGCCGGGCGATGTGATCCGCGAGCTTGCGGAGAGGCTCGGGCGGGAGACCGACGGGTTCGTGCGCGTGCGGCTGTATCAGGCCCTCGCCAACCAGGAGAACTTCCCCATGGAAGCCGCGTTCGGCTTCGTGGAACGCGAGGTCGATGGCGAGGCGCGCCGGGCCGGTCTGGAGCTGCTTGCGCGGCACGCGGCGGAGGCCGCGCCCGAGGCGCAGAGGCGGTTCGATGCGGAGGCCGCGCCCGAGCTCCTCGGCGCGGCTCTTCAGGGCGCGGATGCCGAAGCCGCGATGAGCGCGGTGATCAGCCTCAGGCAGGCGCGCACGCCGGGCGCGAGGGCGGCGCTGGCGCAGATCGCGGAGCAGGGCGCGCTCCCGAAAGTCAAGGAGGCCGCGGCGCGACGGCTGTGAACTTCCCCGCGCGTCCGGCGGTCGTGGGCGTCCGCGCGGTTCCGTCGTCCGGCTCCATCGGCTACAATCAACAGTGGCAGTGAACGTGAGTAGCTCCCCGGCCGCAGCCTGAAGGCTCGGGTGGATCGGCGCGACCCACGCGCCGTTTTCGAGGGCGCCGCCCGCGCCCTGATCGCCGCAGTTTCCACGTCTCACGTGGTGGAAAGGATACGTGATGCGGAAAGGGATTCTCATTGTTTTCAGCCTGTTTGTCACCGGCGCTGACGCAGGCGAGCCCGCACCGCTGCGCCAATTCAAGAACGTCATCGTGATGATTCCCGACGGGTGCGCCAATCCGCTCCCGGCGATCGCGCGCTGGTGCCGCGGCGAGGCCAACACCCTCGACGGGCTGCTGGCCGGCAGCGTCAGGACGTTCATGTTCGATTCCGTCGTCACGGACTCGGCCGCCGCCGGAACGGCCTTGGCGACGGGCCACAAGACGAGCAACGGGTTTGTGTCCGTGGGCCCGCGAAGCACCCCCCGCCTGCATGTTTTCGAGGCGCCGCCCAACGAGCTTCAGTACCGGCCGCTGGCGACGGTGCTGGAGGGCGCCAAGCGCCGCGGCAAGGCCGTGGGCCTGGTGGTGACGTGTTCCGTGGCACACGCGACGCCCGCGGCGTTCGCGTCCCACGTGCACAGCCGCGGGCTCATGAACGACATCATGGAACAACTTGTGTACCAGGACCTCGATGTCGTGTTCGGCGGCGGCAGGAACCATCTTCTGCCGCAGGGGCGCGGAGGCGTGCGCCCCGACGGCGAGGATCTTCGACAGGTGCTTCGGGACCGCGGCTACGCGTGGGTCGAGAACCGCGAAGAGTTGGGGGCGCTGGCGCCGCCCTGCCGCGCGTGGGGCATTTTCGCGGGCGACAGTCTCGAGCCCGCGCTGAACCGGCCGACCACGGCGCCGCGGCAGCCGACGCTGGCGGAAATGACGGCGAAAGCCATCGAGATTCTGTCCCGGGACCCGGACGGCTTCTTCCTCATGGTGGAGGGCAGCCAGGTCGATTGGGGCTGTCATGCCAACGACCCCGCCTATGCGGTCAATGAATTCATCGCCTTCGACGAAGCCGTGAAGGCGGCGCTCCGTTTCGCCGAGGGGCCCGGGCGGGGCGAAACCCTCCTTATCGGCGTTCCCGATCACGGCACGGGCGGAGTGAGCCTGGGCAGCGGGGCGACCGAAGGAGGCTACTGGAGCCTCGCGTCCGACGGTCCCCTGGCGCGGATGAAGATCACCGCGGCGGGTCTCGCCCGGGCGATACCGTCGAGCCGCGACCCCAAGGATGCGTCCAAGCGCGTCTATCGAGCCGAGAATGTCTCCGAGGCGATCGCCGCTTGGTGGCCGATGTTCGGAATCGACCGGCACGGCAAGGCGTCGCCGCCGCCCGAGACGGCGGTCAAGGAAGTGCTGGCGCTGTACGCGTCGGGACGGTCGCTGGAGAGCGCGCTGCTGGCGGCCGTCGCCAGGAAGTACACCTACGTCGGCTGGACGACGACGGGGCACACGGGCGATGACGTTCCGCTGTGGGTGTTCGGGGCGGATTCGATTCGCGGGCAGTACGACAACACCGACGTGGCGCGGCTGGCGGCCGAGGCGCTCGGCGTGTCGCTGCCCGCGGTGACGGAGGAGTTGTTCGTCGATGCGGCCGACGTGTTCGCCGGCGAGGAATGGAGCCTGGTCTGGGACATCGACGTTCCGGATGACCCCGCGACCAAGGACAAGAACGAGGCCTTCAGGGACAACGCGGTGCTCGTCGTCGCGCGCGGCGACCGGCGCTGCCGCGTGCCCGTCAACAAGAACGTGGTGCAGTTCGCGTCCGGCGGCGTGCTCGAGGAACACGCCGCGCCGGGCGTCACCGTCTACGCGCCCGAGCGCGAGAAGGCCAAGCTCTGCGCGAAGCCGGCGGTGTACCTCTCGCGGGAGGCGGCGGGCCGGATCGCGCAGTTCCTGCAACAGGGCGCCGCGGGGAGCTGAGAACGGGCTCGGCGCCGGGCGCCGCGGCGGCCGGGGTCACTTCGTCCCGGGCAGACCTTTGCGCTGAACCGGTTTCTTCCCCTCGGAAGCCGGCGCGAACATGTCGTCCTTCGCGAGGCCGACCGCTTTCGCCGCGTAGAGGCTGTACTCCAGGTTGCCGAGGTCCTTGCCGTCGTTGTTGGTGCCGAAGGAGAACTTGGCGCCGGCCTTCTTGGCGCGGGCGATGAAGGCGATGCTCGGCACGCGGAAGCGCGCGTTGATCTCGATGGCGACGCCGTTGGCCACCGCCGCGGCAATGACCCGGTCCATGCGCGCCGGGGTCCAGAGCTCGTCGTAGCGGTGGGCGAGGGCGCGGGGCAGGAAGGTCGCGTTGGCGTAGATGTCGATAGGTTCCCGCTCCAGGATCCCGGCGGTCCGCGCCACCAGCAAATCCATGAACTTCCCCGGGTCGCCGATGTGGACCTCGTCGTCGATCCACAGGCGCATGCGCCGGCCCTCGTCATCGGTGAGCGTCATACAGTCCGTGAGCACGTAGTCGAAGCGGGCGACCATCGCGGGCGAAACCAGCCCGACCCATTCGCGGCCTTCGGCCTGGAGTCCCTTCCACACGGGAGCGCCGGCGAGCCTGGCCAGGTAGGCGTCGAGGCCGGCGTCGCCGGCGATCGGGAAGCCGACGCCGCAGTTCTCGGCGATGCCGAACTTGAGGCCGCGGGCTTCGGCGTCGGCGAGGGCCTCCGCCAGGGTGAGGCCGCCCTTGAGATGGACGTGGAAATCGGTCACGGGGAAGTCGAGCGCCGCGAGGGGCCGGACGGCGATGCGCCTGAAGCGCACGGTGCTCCCGGGGTCGTGGGCCTGGAGCGCGAAGGTGCCGCGCGACAGGCGCCGGTCGAAGCCGCCCGCCGGGGCGGGAGCCGGCGTCGGCTCGGTGTAGGCCGCGATGGGAGCGCCGTCCACCGAAGTCACGACCCGCTTGCCGACGACCGTGACGCGGAGCGTAAACCAGGCGCCGTCCTTGGCGGGCGGCGCGGCCGGAGGGGTGAGGCCGTACAGGCCGCCCGTCTTGATCGGGTCGGGAAACGAATTGTTGACCTGGATCTCGATGCCCTTGGCGGGCCAGCCCTTCTCCTGGTGCGCCGTGTGGAAGTAGATGCCCGAATTCGAATTCGGGTTCGTCATGATCTCGGCGGCGAGTTCGAAATTGGTGAAGTCGTGCGCCTCAAACTCGCCCGCGTAAAAGAGGTGCGCCCGGGGGCCGGAGGCGACGATCGCGCCGTCCTTGACCGTGAAGGACTGCGGGTTCTCGGCGGCCTTCCAGCCCTTCAGGGTGGCTCCGTCGAAGAGGCTTGTCCAGCCCTCGCGCGCCGGGTAGTCGCCGGCCGGGCTCCACGCCGCCGCCGCGGCGCACAGCAGGAACGCCGCCGCGCGCGGGAAACGATGGTTCGTCTGCATGCTCAAGTCCTCCTTGTCGGGTTTACGGTGTCCGGTTCCGGGCCCGCAGGAGCGCGAGCGTCCGAGGCGTCGTGCGCCAGCGGCGGTGGAACCATACCCACTGGTCGGGGTACGTTCTGATCACGCGTTCCAGAACTCCGGTCCAGGTTTCGGTGAAGATGCGAATATCCTCGTCGCGGTCGCCGGTGGCGGGCAGGGGCAGCGGGCCCTCGCTCAGCAGACGGTAGGCGCCGTCTATCCACAGACAGTAGATGCAATACGCCGGCACGCCCGAGGCGAGGGCCAGCACCGCGGGGCCGACCGGAGTCCAGGCGGGGCGGCCGAAGAAAGGCACGAAGGTGCCCGGGACGTGTTTCAGATCCTGGTCGGGCAGGATGCCGAGCACGTTCTTGTCCTTGAGATACCTGACCGCCGCGAGGAGGGGCGCGTCGTTGTAGAAGACCCTGACGCCGAACAAGTTCCGGAGGCGCTCGGCCCATTCGTTGGCCGGCGCGAAGCGCAGGCGGTGCGCGAGGACGCCGAGCCTCCCCGGCGCGTGTTGCGCGAATCCGCACCCGAGGATCTCCCAGGCGCCGAGGTGCGCCGTGATGACGATCGCGCCTTTTTCCAGGACCTTCGCGCGTAGCTCGTCCCAGTCGGCGCGGGAAGGCAGGTCCGGGGCCTCGCGCACGCGGCCGCGCCGCCACGCGAGCAGGACTTGGACGACGTGCCGCGCCACGTTGCGGAACACGCCCCACGCAATGGCATCATGTTCGGCTTGGGTCTTCTCGGGAAAGGCGGCGAGAAGATTGCGGCGCATGTATCGCCGCTCCCGCCGGAGGACGTGGTACGCCAAGCCGGCGGCCGCCTCCCCGAGCTTGTGCAGGAGCGGCGCCGGAACGAAGCGCAGCAGCTTGAAGATCGCGAAGGACACGCGATAAACCATGCGGCGCCGCGCCAGAGCAAACCTGCGGCGTAGAGTTCTGTGCGCCACGACACCTCCGTGCAACGCAACCGCGCGGCACCGGACCGAGTCCGCGCGACTCCCGGGCCATCGTAATAACTGCGCGTGCGCAATGGAAGAGCGCGCGGGGGAGGCTGGGAGGCGCGGGTGGCGGCGCTCCGCCCGTAAAGGTAGAATAAGGAGGTTGGCGTCTCCCGGCGCGCGGATCCTTCGGAACGCGCCGGCGCACAGGGCAGGACCAGCATGAACGCGCGCGAGGAAGAAACGGAGCTCCGGCTCGATTTCCGGAAGATCGCCAGGGTGGCCGCCGCCTGCGAGGGCGTGATCCCGGTCGCGGTCCAGAACGCGGACACCGGCGAGGTGATCCTGGTCGCGTATACCAATCGGACCGCGTTCCGGAAATCGATGCAGACGCGGCGCCTGGTCCTGTGGAGCACCACCCGCCGGGAGCTGTGGGAGAAGGGCGCGACTTCGGGGGAGACCTTCGCGCTGGTCGAGGCGCGCGTCAACTGCGAACAGAACTCGCTCTTGTACAAGGTCAGGCCCGCGCGGGGCGGGATCTGCCACACCCGGAACGCGCGCGGCGCGCCGCGCAACTGCTTTTACCGGCGCATCGATCCGGCGACCGGGGCGCTCGAACACCTGGATCCTTGAGGGAGAAGCGGTCGCCGCGCCGGTTGGAAGCCAAGATGGATACACGCGAAGTCCGCCGCCGCATCCTCGAAGGGCGGCACCACGATCCTTTCACCTACCTAGGCATGCATGCCTGCCCGGACGGCGTCAGCGTGCGCGTGTTCCATCCTTGGGTCACACGCGTGCGTGTGGTCGGCCTGTACGGCGAGGGCGCGTGGGATCTGGAGAAACAGGCGCCCGAGGGGCTTTTCGAAAGCGCGATCCCGGGGCGCCGGGAGGCGTTCGGCTACACCCTCGAGTTCACCAGCGCGGAGGGGTTTCGGTGGACGCAGCGCGACCCCTACTCGTTCCTGCCGGTCATCGGCGATTTCGATTTGCATCTCTTCAACGAAGGCACCAACTACCAGATTTATGAGAAATTCGGCGCCCACGTCATGGATCTCGGCGGGGTGCGCGGCACGCTCTTCGCCGTCTGGGCGCCGAACGCTCAGCGCGTGAGCGTGGTGGGGGGGTTCAACCGCTGGGACGGCCGCGTGCACCAGATGCGCTGCCGCGGCTCGTCGGGGGTGTGGGAGATCTTCCTGCCCGGCGTGGCGCCCGGCGACGTGTACAAGTACGAGATCCGCGGGCCGGGCGGCGAGGTGTTCCTGAAGTCCGACCCGTGCGCGTTCCTGTGCGAGAAACGGCCGCGGACCGGCTCGATCGTCTGGGGCGACGCGCAGTTCGAATGGGGCGACGCCGACTATCTGTGGCGCCGCGGGCAGGGGAACGTCCTCCATCGCCCCATGAGCATCTACGAGGTCCACCTCGGGAGTTGGGCGCGCGTGCCGGCGACGGGCGAGATGCTGTCCTATCGCGATCTGGCCCACCGGCTCGCGGCCTACGTCAAGGACCTCGGGTTCACCCACATTGAGCTCCTGCCCATCGCCGAACATCCCCTCGACGAGTCCTGGGGCTACCAGGTGAGCGGCTATTTCGCGCCGACGAGCCGCTTCGGACCCCCCGAGGACTTCATGTACTTCGTCGATTGCATGCACCGGCACGATATCGGCGTCATCGTCGACTGGGTGCCGGCGCATTTCCCCAAGGACGGGCACGGGCTGGCGTGGTTCGACGGAACGGCGCTTTACGAACATGGCGATCCGCGCCAGGGGGAGCACCGGGACTGGGGCACGAAGGTCTTCAACTTCGGCCGCAACGAGGTGCGGAGCTTCCTGCTCTCCAACGCGGTCTTCTGGCTCGACCGCTTCCACGTCGACGGGCTGCGGGTGGACGCGGTGGCGTCGATGCTGTACCTGGACTACAGCCGGCCGCCGCGCGAATGGATTCCCAACAAGTACGGCGGCCGGGAGAACCTGGACGCCATCACCTTCCTCGCCCGCCTGAACGAGAGCGTGCACGGCCGCTTCCCGGGGGCCGTGACCATCGCCGAGGAGTCGACGGCATGGCCGGGCGTGTCGCGGCCCACGTACCTCGGCGGCCTGGGCTTCACCATGAAATGGAACATGGGGTGGATGCACGACATGCTGGAGTTCTTCTCCAAGGACCCGCTGTACCGCAAGTACCACCACGAGTTCCTGACCTTCGCGATGCTCTACGCCTTCCACGAGAACTTCATCCTGCCCCTGAGCCACGACGAGGTCGTGCACGGCAAGGCCGCGCTGCTGGCGAAGATGCCCGGCGATGTCTGGCAGAAATTCGCCAACCTACGGCTCCTCCTGAGCTACATGTACGGACAGCCGGGCAAGAAGCTTCTCTTCCAGGGCGGCGAATTCGGACAGTGGAGCGAGTGGAACTCGGGCGCGAGCCTCGATTGGCACCTGTGCGCCTACGCGCCGCACCGCGGTCTCACGGAGCTTGTGCGCCGGCTCAACCAGCTCCACCGGGAGGAGCCGGCCTTCCACGATCTCGATTTCGACGGCGCGGGCTTCCGGTGGATCGACTTCGGGGACACGGACAACTCGGTGGTGTCCTTCCTGCGCAGCGGGCGCGGCGGCGGGTTCGTCCTCTGCGCCTTCAACTGTACGCCGGTGCCCCGGGCCGACTACCGGATCGGCGTGCCGGAGGAGGGCTGGTACCGGGAGATTCTGAACTCGGATTCGGAGATCTATGGCGGCAGCAACCTCGGCAACGCGGGCGGCGTCCGGAGCGAGCCCATCCCCTGGCACAACCAGCCGCACTCGCTTCGCCTGACGCTCCCGCCCCTCGGGGCGCTGTACCTGAAGCTCGAGGCGTGAGGCCGAGCGCGGCGGCGGTCAACGGCGGCCGCGCTGGCCTGCTTCGGCCGGCGGCGGCCGCCGCGGTTCGCACAGCTCTTCGGCCTTTGCGTGGGCCGCGGCGGCGCCGTCTTCCTCCCCGAGCATGGCGAGCACGCGGCCGAGGTCCGCGTAGGCGTGGCCCAGCGAAAACCGCAGGAAGCGCTGCTCGTGGCCCCGGCGGCCGGCGGCTTCCTCGGCGGCCGCCGCGAGTTCGCCGACGACGGCCTCGTACAGTGCGCGCGCCTCCTCGAGCTGCGGCCGCGCCCCCTGGTCGCGCAGCGCGCCCGCCAGAGACACGCGCAGCAGCATCCGGCCGAAGGTGTACGGGGCGACGTCGGGAAAATCCCGCGCGAGCGCCGATTGCACGGGCAGCGCCTTCCGCAGGACCCGCTCCAGTTCGGCGTAGCGTTTCGCCTCGTTGTGAAGCTGGGCCAGGCGCATGCAGATGCCGACGTACGACGCGGCGTAATCCGGCACGTTGGGGTGCGCCGCAAGAAGTTCTTCGGCCGACGCGCAGGCCTGCGCCAAGCGCGCGGCGACCTTCGCGGCGGCGTTCGCGTCCTTCTGTCGCAAGGCCAGGTTCTCCCGCCCAGTGACGGTGGCGCGGGTCTCGTTGAGATCGTAGAGGTAGTCCGGCGCGCCGGGCGCGTCCGCGGTGAGCTTCTCGAGCAGCGCGATCGCCGCGGCAAGGTGCTCGCTGTCCTCGCCGGCGGTTCGGAAGAACGAGATCTCCCGGTGGCAGCAGGCGAGCAGGTGACGCGGCTCGGGCGCGGAGGGCTGCTCCACGACGAGCTCCTCCAACACCGCGATCGCTTTCGCGAGATACTCGCGTTTTTCCTTGAACTCCGGCTGGGGGGCTTCCTTCGGCGGCGGTCCTCCCGATGGCGGCGGTCCCCCCGATGGCGGCGGTCCCCCCGAGGGCGGCGGTCCCCCCGACGGCGGCGGTCCCCCCGAGGGCGGCGGTCCACCCGAGGGCGGCGGTCCACCCGGTGGCGGTCCGCCCGGCGGCGGCCCCCCGCCGAAGGTCCTGAGCCGCCCGAGGAGATAGTACGTGCGCGCCAAGTCGAAGCGGACCGGCGCCCGGTGCGCGCCGTCCTCCGGCAGCGCGAGGAGCAGCTTGAGCGCCTCGCGGTAAGAGGCCTGCGCCTCCTCGCCGCGCCGCGTCGCGGCGTACACGTTCCCGAGTTCGTTGTGAATCTGCGCGATCTGGCAGGCGAAGGCGCCGGGCATGCGAGCCGCGAGCTGCTCGAAGAGCGCCAGCGAGCGCCGGTACGCCGCCTGCGCCTGGACGGCGTGGCCGAAGCGTTGGCGGATGTCGCCGAGGCGGCGCGTCGCCTCGGCGACTTTCTTGAGCAGCTTGGCGTCCTCGGCGCTCTTCTCCGAGAGGTCCTCGAAGAACTCCAGCAGTTCCTCGAGCAGCGCGGCGGATTCCTTCGAGAGCACCGATTGGGCGGGGATCTCGATGGCCTCGCTCTCCGCGCCGCTCACCGCTAGGGAGTTGGACGGCACGAGGCGGTTCGGCGCGAAGCGGGCGAAGATCTTGTCGAGGGCCGACAGCGCCAACTCCGAGGTGGCCTCGGTGCGGGCGTGCATCTCCTGCTCGCGCACATAGCCCACCGAAGCCGAGATCGCGACCAGCGCAAGGAGCAGGGCCGATGTGCCCGCGAGCGAGGCGACCGCCCGGTTGCGCCGCGCCCAGCGCCATAGGCGCTCGGCGGGGCTCACCCGGCGGGCCAGGATCGGCCGATCCTCCAGAAAGCTGCGCAGGTCGGCGGCCAGATCCGCGGCGGACGCGTAACGGTGCGCCGGCTCCCGCGCGATGGTCTTCAGGACGATCGTCTCCAGATCGCGCGGCACCTGGCGGTTGAGCGTGCGGGGCCGAGGCGGCGTTTCGTGCAGGATCTTGTGAATGAGGGCGCTTCGGTCCGAGGCCTGATACGCGGGCCTGAGGGCGAGCATCTCGTAAAGCGTCAGACCCAGGCTGTAAAGATCGCTGCGCGCCTCCGTGCGGCCCTCGAACTGCTCGGGCGCCATGTACCTGAGCGTTCCCGCCACATCGCCCGAATGACTGCCGTCCGGATCGATGGCCTTGGCCAGGCCGAAATCGGCGACCCATACCATGCCGTGCGCATCGATCAGGAGGTTCGCCGGCTTGATGTCGCGATGGAGCGTGCCCTGGGAGTGCGCGTAGCTGAGAGCGTCGGCCGCCTGGAGGCCGATGCGGGCGACGCTCGCGCAGAACGCCGCGCCCCGGCGGTCAAGGACGGCGTCCGGCGGGGCGGCGCCCGGTGCGGCCTCGCCCTCGCGCCCGTCGCGGGCGCGCGCCGCTTCGAAGAGATCGTCGCCGCCGCCGCGGGCGAATTCACGGATCACACGATCGAGCGCCGCGCCCTGGATGAACTGCATGACGTAATAGTGAAAGCCCGCATCCTGTCCCACGCCGAAGACCGGAACGATATTGGTGTGATGGAGCCGCGCGGCCACCCGGGCCTCGCGCTGGAAGCGCTCGAGCTGGCGAGGCTCCAGCAGCGTCCGGCTGGGCAGGACCTTGACCGCCACGCGCCGCCCGAGCGACTCCTGTTCGGCTTCGAACACGATGCCCATGCCGCCCCGGCCGATCTCGCGCACGAGCCGGAAGTCTCCGAGGCGTTGCGGCAGCCCCGCGACGTGGGACGCGGGCTCGCTCGCCGGCCGATTCGCCTTGAGCTCCTCGAGCGCCAGGATCATCGGGAAGATCTCGCGAATCTTGCCCTCCAGTTCCGGGTGGCGGGCCGCGTATTCATCGACCGCGGGGCGCTCGCCGCGGCGGGTGCGCGCGACGAAATCGGAAGCGAGGCGGTCGAGCGCCGCGATCGGGTCGGGATTGTCCGGCCGCTCAATCATAAGACCTCCCGTGGGTACGCATACGCGCCTCACGCGCCGGACGAGGCGCCGGATGCAAATCCCGGCAGCTCGGCGAGGATTTCTTTCAGCCGTCCGAGCGCCCGGATGTAACGCATGCTCGCGGCCTTCGGCTGGATGCCGAGCACCTCCGCGGTCTCGGCGTTCGTCAGCTCTTCGAAGTGCCGCAGAGCGAGCACCTCGCGGTCGAGGGCGTCCATGCGTTCGATCGCCTCCTGCAACCTGCCGTGGAGTTCGGCGCGCATGGCGGCCTGGCTCGGCGAGGTAAGGCTCCCCATGAGCTGGAGCGCGAGGGTGGTCGATGTCGCCAACGGGGCGCCGCCCCCGCCCAGCGGGATGTCGCGGCGGGCGTCGCGCTGCCGGGCCCCGAAGTGCCGGCGGTAGGCATCGAGGAACGTCTGGCGCACGACCGCCCGGATCCATACGAGGAAGGACATCGCGCGGTTCGCGGCCAGGTGCGGCAGCCGCTGGGCGGCGTTCAGATAGGACTCCTGCAGGATGTCGTCCGGATCGAGACGTGTGCGCAGGCGAGGATCCAACCAGAAATCGACCATGCGCCAGAGGCGCGGGCGGTGCACCGAAAAGAACTCGGCCAAGGCGGCCGCGTCCCCCTTCTCGGCGCGGGTCCGGAGGCCCGTGTCGTTCGCATCGCCGGTTTCGCTGGTCATGGCTACCCAGAATAACGCGGCGCAGGGCGCCCGTTCCACCGTCCGCGTCGGCCGGGGCGCTTGTCACCCACCGCCGCCGGACGGGCAGGGCGAGGCAGCCTAGGTGTTGCGGGCGCGCTGAGCGGCGCACGACCCCGCGGCGCGCGGGGCCGCGCCGGCGGTCATCGCGCCGCCAACGCCCCCTTGATCGTCTCGATTCCCACCCCGAGCGCCTTGCGGGCGATGGGATCGAGGGCTTCCTCGGAGCCCTGGAAATGCATGGTCGTATGCACGTGGGCCAGGGTCGCTCCCGGCGCGAGCGCCGCGCCGGGCGAGGAGGACTCGATCTCGTAGAACGGCCCCAGAGGCTTGCCCGTCGGAGTGGGCCCGTCGTTATAGCTGTTGATGACATCCCCGGCGTAGGGGTCCTTTTGGATCTCCCACATGGAGTTCACGTAGTCGGCCTTGCCCTCGGGGATCGTCAGGTGGACGATGGTCAGGACTCCGTTGGCGGCATCGTAGCTGCCGGCGAAGGGCTTGGCGCGGCGCGGCGAGAGGCCGATCTTGCTGCGGTGCTTGCCGTCGGCGCTGAAGAAGAGCACCCCGTCCTTGACGATCAGGCGATCGGCGGGCACCTTGCCGAAATAGGCGTCGTTGACGGGGGGGCCGAGCTCCGATTCTGGGCCCGGCGCGAAGGGGATCACGATGGTCGTCGCCGGGGACGGGTTGAACATCCCGAGGATCCAAATGGACAAGAGGCCCGTTTCCTTCCTCCAGGGCGCCGCGCCCTTGTTGGTGATCCGGTTGTCCGAGCAGTAGGCCACCGTCGCGACGCCCGCGGGCGTCGGCAGGCCCAGCGCCGCGACGGCACCCGTCTCCAGGACGCGCACCTCGCGGTGGAGCTCGAGGTCGAAAGCGGTTCCGGAGTAGTTCACCAGGTGCATGGTTTTCCGAAAAGCCATGCGGCCGGCGTCCTGCGCGACGATCTCGTAGGGCCCTTCGTTGATCGGCGGCGGCGTGAACCAATGCGCCATGTCGAAGGGATCGCCCTGCTTGAAGAAGATGGAGAACTGGCCGCCCTCGGGGCCGAGCCAGAAGCGGTCCTCTCCCCCGAAAGCGTTGAAGTGGAGGTCGTTCTTGCCCGAGGCGATCAGTTCGCGGTTGATCCAGCCGAAGCTCTGGCCGTCGGGCCCGGCGGCGGTGCTCGTCATGACGCGGCCCTGCAGATCGGGATTGACGGCCACGCGGGCGTTGCCGTCCCGGTTGGTCAGCACCACGACCTTGGTGTGGGCCTTGAGGAACTCGAAGTCGTCCTTGAATAAGATGCGCCCGGGCGACTGGGCGCAGCCCGCGGCGAGGGCGCAGATCAGACACAGCGATGCAAGACCGTAACTCATGGGGCCTCCTTCGGTTTCGAGTTGCGCGTGAGCCATGATTCTAATTGGCGCCCCGCTCTTCGGCAAGGCCGCGCGCGGCGCTTGCGGCGCGCCCGCGCCGCCAGTACAGTGGAGCGAGCCGCGCCGGGCGAACGGCGCGGCGGCACCAAGGAGCCGACATGCAGTCGTTGCGCGACACGATCGTGTTCCTGACCGGCGCGACGCGCGGCATCGGCCGCGCCATCGCGCTGCGCCTCGCGCGCGACGGGGCGCGGCTGGCGCTGTGCGGGCGGGACGCGGCCGCGCTGCGCGCCGCCGCCGAAGCGGTGCGCGCGGCGGGCGCGCCCGAGCCTTTCGCGCGGCCCTTCGATCTGGCCGACGCGGCGGCGATCGAGGCTTTCTACGGGGCGGCGCGCGAGCGGCTCGGACCGCCCGCCGTCCTCATCAACAACGCGGGCTACAACGAGCGCAAGGCGCCCCTCTGGGAGGTCGAGCTCGGCGAGTTCGACCGTATGCTGGCCGTTAACCTGAGGGCGCCCTTTCTGCTCATGCGCGCGGCGTTCCCGGACATGCGGGCGCGCGGGGGCGGCTGCATCGTCAACATCCTTTCCACCGTGTGCCATTTCGACAACGAGACCATGAGCGTCTACACGGCGGCGAAGAAAGGCCTCATGGGCTTGACCGACGTGTTCAGGAAGGAGGCGCGGCCCTTCAACATCCGCGTGGCCTCCATCTACCCCGGCGGCACGGACACGGCCTTCAGGCCCGCGCCTCGTCCCGACTACCTGAAGCCCGAAAGCGTGGCCGAGGCCGTGTGCGCCGTGCTGGCGCTGCCCGCCGAGGTCGCCGTGCACCACCTGACGCTCCGGCCCATGGTCGAAACGAACTTCTAAGGCGAGGACGCGACAGCCCGCGCCTGTCTGTCGCGGCACGGTCCGCGGCGGCGTCCGGCTGCTACTGGGCGACGCAGGTCCGGTTGCGGCCGCGAGCCTTGGCGGCGTAGAGCGCGCCGTCGGCGGCCTTGAGCAGGAGTTTGGTGGATGCGGCGGCGGTCGAGCGGACGGCGACGCCGATGCTCACTTTGACATAGCCCGTCACCCCGGCGACCTCGAAGGGAGTGCCCTCGACCTTGGTGCGGATATGCTCGGCGACGGTGCGGACGCCCTGCAGGTTCGTGTCCTTGCAGATCACCAGGAATTCCTCGCCGCCGAAGCGGCAGACGACATCGCTCTTGCGGACGTTCTCCCGCAGGAGCTGCGCCGTCTGCTGGAGCACGCGATCGCCCACATCGTGGCCGTGCGTGTCGTTCACCGCCTTGAAGTGGTCGATGTCGACGATCATGCAGGCGATCGGCCGCGCGTAGCGGACGGCGGTGTTCCATTCCTGCTCGAGCCGGTCCAGGGCATAGCGGCGGTTCGCGAGCCCCGTGAGCGGATCGGTGAGCGCGGCGCGCTCGAGTTTGCGGTTCGCGACGCTCAGCTCCGCCGCGTAGTGCTTGATTTCCTCCTTGTCCCGCGCCACTTGTTCCTGCAGGTTGACGATGCGGCGCGCGGCGCGCACGCGGGCGAGAAACGCCCGCGGGTTGAAGGGCTTGACGACGTAGTCGTCCGCGCCGGCGTCGAAGGCCTCCACGAGATGACTTTCGTCCTCGCAGGCGGTGAGCATGATGACGTAGATGGACTTCGTCTGCTCCGATTGCCGCAGCGCCTTGCAGAGCTGAATACCGGTCATGCCGGGCATCACCCAGTCGGTCACGATGAAGTGCGGATTGGCCTCGAGCGCGCGCCTGAGGGCGGTCTCGGCATCGGATGCGGCCTCCACCTCGTGGCCCTCGTGCCGCAAGAGGGCGCCGATGAAGTCCAGCAGCGCGGGGTCGTCGTCGACGATGAGAATCCGCATGCGCTCGTGGTCTTTGGGCTCCGGGTCGGGACGCTCGCCGCCTTGTCCGCCCAGGGCGAGCTTCTCGTCATCGGCCTTGGTTGTGGGGATGCCGAGCAGGCGGCTGATCCGGCGCCACTCTCCGGCGGCGGTTTCGAGCATCTCGGCCGCCGCCTCCGGGTCGAGGTTCATCTCCTCGGCATGGGCGCGCAAGGCGGAGCGGAGCGGGGGGCGGAAGGCCTCCTCGGCCCTGCAGATGTCCGCCATGTGCCGGGCCATGTGGAGCAGGGTCGCGAGCCGGAAATCGAGCGATGCCCGGTCCAGCCCCGAACCGGCCGGATCTTCCTGGCAGCGGGCGGCTTCCACGAACACCGCGGGCAGCCCCCAGTCCTCGAGCATCGCCGCGGTGAGTTCGTTGTGGTCCAGGGCGAACTCCTCGCGCTCCAGGCCGCAGAGCTGTGCTTCCTGCGAGGCGCCCGCGGCGTCGAGCACCGCGGAGTAGCGGTCCGGGTGGATCGTAGCCAGGGCTAGCCGGCCGATTTGGCATAGAAGTCCCATCGAGAAGGCTTCACCCTCGTTCGCGGACGCGATGGCTCTGGAGAGCCCCTGCGCGCACACCGCCGTGGCGAGGGAATAGGACCAGAAGCTTTCGTAGTCGAACTTCCGGCAGGGATTGTTGCGATAGCGGGACAGGAGCGAGAATCCGAGGGCGATCTGACTGCTCCGATAGACCCCGATGCGGATTGCGGCTTCCGTCACCGAGACGGCGGGGCAGCCGTCGTAGGCGGCGGAAGTGTTGGCGTGCTTGAGAATCCGCCCGGACAACGCCGGATCGCATTTGAGCACGTCGGCGAGCTGCTCGACCGTGACATTGGGATCCTGTGTCAGGCGCAACACCGCCAGCGCCACGCCCGTCGGAGACGGCAGGCGCCCCGTTGCCTTGAGTTCATCGATGCGAGTCGAGTTCTTCACGTTCGGAATCAAGCTCCCGACGACGCGAGTTGCGATTGCGCGATGAAAGCACGCCGCCGGCCGCGAGGGGCGCGCCGCGCGGGTTCTTTCCGCATCCCAGGCGCCGCGCCTAGTAGCGTCGGAGAACTCTACCTCGGGACGGTCGCAGGGTGCGCCGCGATGGAGGCGCGAACGCCGCAACTAGGCGCTGCGCCTAGTCCCGGCGGAGAGCAGCGCCCGCGCCGCCCCGAGGCCTCGCGGCGGGCTCCGGCGCTTTCTCGGACCGTGCCGCCCCGGGGCGGCGCGGCCCGGGTGGCGGCGCGCCTTGCGGCGTCACACGCCCGCGCGCGCCTGCCGCCCGAGTTCCGCCGCGGAGCGGTCCGTCTGAGGGGTGTAGCCGGGCAGAGGCATGATCGAGGCGTGAATCGCGTCGAGCAGCCAGGCCGCCTGGGGGAAGAACGAGTGCTCGAGTTCGGCCGGCGGCGTGATCCAGTTGCGCGAACCGACCATGGTCACGGGGGCGTCGAGGTGGTTGAATGCGAACTGCGAGATATACGCGGCGACGGTGTTGAGGAAGCTCCCGCGCTCGCAGGCATCGGAGGTGACGAGCAGGCGGTTCGTCTTGGCGAGCGACGCGATCACGGGCTCATAGTCGAAGGGCACCAGGCTGCGCCCGTCGATCACCTCGGCTTCCAAGGAGAAACGCTCCTTGAGGATCTCCGCCGCCGCCACGGCCGTGTAGAGGGCGGGGCCGAAGGACAGAATCGTGAGATCCTTGCCGGGGCGCTTCACCTCCGGAACTCCGATGGGCACCTCGTAGCTCTCCCGGGGCACGCCGCCCGGGCGGAAAAGTTCGGTCACGCCGTAGGTCTTCTGGCTCTCGAAGCAGATCACCGGGTCGTTGCCGCGCAGGGCGGCGGTGATCAGCCCCTTGGCATCGTAGGGCGTGGCCGGGTAGATGACCTTGAGGCCCGGAATGTGGGCCACCAGCGCGGACCAGTCCTGCGAGTGCTGCGCGCCGTACTTGCTGCCGACGGAGACGCGCACGACGACGGGCATGGGCAGGTCGCCGCCCGACATGGCCTGCCACTTGGGGAGCTGGTTGAAGATCTCATCGCCGGCGCGCCCGAGGAAATCGGCGTACATGAGCTCGACGAGGGCGCGGCCGCCCTCCAGGGCGTAGCCGACGGCGGAGCCGATGATCGCGGCCTCGGAGATGGGCGTATTGAAGAGCCGGTGGTAGGGAAAGCTCTCGGTCATGCCGCGGTAAACGCCGAAGGCCCCGTCCCAATCGCGGTTCTCCTCGCCGTAGGCGATCAGGCGCGCGTCGCGGTAAAACTCGGCGATAATGCCCTCGAAGAGCGCGTCCCGGTACGAGACCGCCTTGGATTCGGGCAGCGGCTTGCCGCCGGCGAGCCCGGCGCGCTGCTTGGCCGCGAGCGCCTTCCAGCGGCTGTTTTCCTCCAGCGGCTTGAGGGTGTCGCCCGGGCGCAGCGGCACGGCCGGCGACTGGGGCGCCTGGGCAAACATGAGCCTTGCCAAGCGCCGGGGATGCGCCGCCGCATCGATGCGGGGGGAGCGCTGCGGGTCGATCGCCAGCTTGAAGGCCTTGACGACCTTGGCCTTCGCGTAGGCATCGAGCCCGGCGATGTCCGCGGTGCCCGCGAGCTTCGCCTGGAGCAGGCCGTCGGCGTACTCCCGCAGCGGATCGACCTTCTTCCACATCTCGATCTCGTCCCGCGAGCGGTAGCTGCTCGCATCGCTGGGCGAGTGCCCGCTCTGGCGATAGGTGAGGATATCCAGAAGCACCGGCCCCCGGCCCGCGGCGATGATTTCGCGCTTGCGCCTGATCGCATCGGCGACGGCGAGGGGGTTGTTGCCGTCCACGGTCTCGGCGTGCAGGTTGTGCGGGTTGACGGCGGCGCCGATGCGCGCGAGGCGGTCGAATCCCATGGTCTCGCCGAGGGGTTGGCCGCCCATGCCGTAGAAGTTGTTCATGAAGGCGAAGATGATCGGCAGGCCGCCGCGGCGTTTCTCCGGCCACAGGGTCGTCAATTGTCCCATGGAGGCGAAGTTGAGCGCCTCCCAGACCGGGCCGCACGCCGACGAGGCATCGCCGATGTTGGCGATGACCAGGCCGGCGCCGTCCATCACGCGTTTGAAGAGCGCCGCGCCCGCCGCGATATCGGCGCTGCCGCCCACGATGGCGTTGTTGGGGTAGATGCCGAAGGGGGTGAAGAACGCGTGCATGCTGCCGCCCATGCCGCGGTTGAAGCCCGGCTCGCGCCCGAAGATCTCGGCCAGGAGCCCGTAAAGGAGGAAATCGACGGCGCGCTCCGGCGTCGTGCCGGCCGGATCGAGCGACTCGGTCACGGCGAGGATCGCGCCGCCGTGGTACGCGCGCATGATGCCCTCGAGCGCCGCGGCGTCCAGCGCGCGGATGGCGGTCATGCCCTTGGCGATGATCTCGCCGTGGCTGCGGTGGCTGCCGTAGATATGGTCCTCGACGCCGAGGGAGAACGCCTCTCCCACGGCCGCGGCCTCCTGGCCGATGGAGAGGTGCGCGGGGCCCTTGTGGTCGTAGGCCGCGCCCTCGTAGGCGCCCAGCTTCTTGACGGCGTCGAGCATGCCCTCGAACTCGCGGATCAGGGCCATGTCGCGGTAGATATTCAGCGCGGTCTGGGCCGAGAGCCAGCCGCCCGACTTCACCTCCTCGCCGACTGTGCGCTGATACTGATTGATGGGAATCTCCCCGAGCGCGAGGCGGGAGGGGCGTCTCGTGACCGATGGATCGACTGTGAGCTGTTTCACCATGCGAGCACCTCGTTGCGTCCGGCGAGCCCGCCGCGCGGGCGCAGGGTTCCGCCCCGCGGCAGGCCCGAGACGGATCTCGTATTTTACCCGCGCCGGGGCGCTTGACAAGGCGTTCACGGGGGGGCCGGGCCCCTTCACCCTCCGGCGCGGAAATGCTATAATCGCCTTTTCTTGACGGTGTTCGAGGTGCATACGTGACAGATTACGGTGATCGTCCGCAGCGTCCCCGCAGAAAAGCGCCCCCGCCGCGGCCCAAGGCGCCGCTCTGGGTTCTGCTCGTGTTCATCGGCCTGCCGTCGGCGGCCATTGTCTGCATGGTGGGGTACATCATCTACCGCGACCTGCAGCCGCCGCCGCCCGAGCCGCCGCCGCCGCCGCCCGACCCCGCCGTGCTCGTCAAGGAGGCCGACGCGTTGTACCGCAACGCGCTGAAGGATCGGGCGGCAGGTCGCGCGAAGGCCCAAGAGGAGAAGGATGCGAGCTTCGAGTTCAATTCGGCTATCAAGAAGCTCCAGGAAGCCCAGCAGGTCTACGAGGGAATCATCCAGAAGATCAAGGAAGACAACAACGGCGTGCTTCCCGCAGACTACCGCGGCTACGAGAACAAGATCACCGAGATCCAGCGGGCGCTGGTGGATACCGCCAAGATGAAAAACTACTAACGGCGCGGCAGCCCGGGTCGCGCCCGCGCGCTGGGGGGGCAGCCATGGAAAGCAAGCGGGGCAGGCACGAGGATGTGCGGCGCGCCCAGCGCGCCGCGGAGAAGGATCTGCTCGCCGGCGTCGTCTTGGTTATTTTGATTCCCGTGCTCGCGTTCCTCCTGGCGCGAACCCTGGATCTTGCCGCCCGGGGCGAAGGCCTCCCGAAACCGTCGGAAAAGGTCGAGCAGCAACCCGTGTCCCTCGCGCACGCGCGCGACATGCTGCTGGAACTCAAGCGCCTGTACGACGAGAATTACCGCGCCGTCTTCGTGCCGCGGGTCGAGCGCGTCAAGAGCGCCGGCGCCGTAGAGGAATACAAGCGGGAATTCCAGTGCGCGGAAGCCGTCTTCGAAGCGTGCCGGAAAATCATGGCGCGCCTGCGCGACGAGCGCGCCCGCCCCGACAACGAACTCCAGCCGATCCTGGCGGACATCCAGCGCTGGGAGCAGGAGTTGGCCCAGGCGGCCCTTCGCCACGACGAGCTCAATCCGATCCCGGCGTTCATGCGGCGGTGACGGATCCCGCCGCCGTCCGCCCGACATTACCGCCACTTGCGCTCCTTCCCGCGCCGCCGTGCCGGTTCGTTTGCGGGGCGATGGAATCCGACGTAGTCTTATCAGGAGGCGCTCCGCCGCCGCGCGGCCCGCGCCCGGGGAAGGGGAGATCGCGTTTACCGCATGGTCGAGTTCAAGGCCGGAGATCGGGTCAACAATCGCTACGAGATCCAGCGCAAGCTCGGCGCCGGCGCCATGGGCAGCGTGTACGAGGCGTTCGACCTGGTCGAGAACCGCATCCGCGTCGCGCTCAAGGTGCTCATCTCCGACACGATCGAGGACCAGGACCTATGGGCCCGCGGCGAGTACGAGGCCCTGACGCGGCTCAGGCATCCGAACCTGGCGCGCATGTACGACTTCGGCCGGATCCAGGGGACCCGCGACTATTTCATCTCCTCGGAGTTCATCAAGGGCCTCGACCTGTACCGCGCCACGGAGTATACGAACTACGAGGACCTGACGGACATCGTCGTGCAGATCTGCCGGGCGCTGGAGTACATCCACTCCCAGGGCTACGTTCACTTCGACATCAAGCCGGACAACATCCTCGTCACGCGGCACAAGTGCGCCACGATCAAGGAAGGCTCCAAGGCGGTGTGGACCGAGGAGTCGGCGGAGGATGCGGCCTGCCTCAAGCCCAACGTGAAGCTGATCGACTTCGGACTGGCGGAGAAGCTCACGGGCTCCTTCGATTTCGCCATCAAGGGCACCCTCAACTACCTTGCGCCCGAAATGATCGACGGCGGCAAGCCGGACCGGCGCGCCGACCTCTACAGCCTCGGGGTGACGCTCTATCAGATCGTGAACCGCGACCTGCCGTTCTACCACGACACGGGAACCGGCGGTCGGGCGCTCAAGCGCAGCGAACTCTTCGAGATCCACATGAAGAAGCTCCCGGAGTATCTCCGGGCCGTGACCCTGAGGCTCCTGGCCGAGAAGCCCGAGGAACGCTTCCAGAGCGCGAAGGAGGTCATCGAGGCCCTGAGCTCCGGCAGCGGCGTCCACTACGAGCTGGAAACGCCGGAGACGCGTTCCTCGTACCTGCACACGACGACCCTCGTCGGCCGCCAGGATGAGTTCAACGCGCTGAAGGAGTACGCCCGCGGCGTGTTTCCGCAGATCCAGAACCGCCTCGGGGACCGCCTGGAGGGCAAACTCAGGCCGCCGTTGATCCTGGTGAGCGGCGAGATCGGCTCGGGCAAATCGCGCCTGGTCGAGGAGTTCCGCCACTTCCTGCGGCTCAACTACGTTCAGGTCTACGCCGGCAACTGCTACGAGGGCAGGAACGACGCCTACCAGCCCATCGTCGAAATCCTGAGGCAGCTCGCCACCCACCTCGGGCGCGAGCATGCCGTGTTCCAGCGCTACAAGGATGCGCTGCTCCGGCTGCTCCCGGAGTTCCGCACGAAGGAGGACAACGAGAAGCCCCTCGGCCTCAGGCCGGACCAGGAGAAGCTGTACTTCATCGACCGCATCGTGCACTTCCTGATCGATGCATCCCGCGATCAGCCCTTCACGATGCTGCTCAACAACCTGCACTGGGCCGACGAGATGTCCGTCGAACTCCTGGGGTACTTCCTCCAGAACGTGCGGGAGGAGGACGGCGTCAATCCCCACAACCCGCTCGGGCTGCTCGTCGTGGCCACGTTCCGGACCGACGAGAAGATCCCGGACAACCTGCGCGAGCTCCTCGGCTCCTTGAGGGAGGAGAAGCACTGCGAGGAGATCGTGATGCGGCGCTTCAAGCGCGACCGCGTCAAGGAACTCGTCAGCGCCATGCTCCACCTGGCGGACATCCCCGATGACTTCATCACGGCGGTGGCGGAGCGCACCGCCGGCAACCCGCTCTTCGTGGTGGAGATGCTCAAGTCGTTCCAGGAGCTGGGGATCATCCGCTCCAGCGGGTCGGGCTGGAAGGTGGCGCCCACGGCGGAACTGAGCGCGATCGATGTTCCCGCCAACGTGGAGCTCGCGCTGCTCAGGCGTCTGGAGAACCTCGAGGTGCTCGGCCGCGAGCTCATGGAGGTGCTCGCCGTGGCCGAGCGCGCCGTCGCGCCGAATCTGCTCGGGCTGATTCCCCGCTTCGGCCAGGCGCCGGTTCTCAACCACCTCAACGAACTGGAGGACAAGGGCTTCGTCGCCAGCCAGGTCCGGGACGGCGAGAAGCTGTTCGGCCTGGATCAACCGACCTTCCAGGAGATGATCTACCGCGCCCTGCCCGAGGCCAAGCGCCGGCGGGTTCACGGCGAATTCGCCGATGCGCTCAGGGTCGCCTTCGCCAAGTTCGAGGACGAGGTGCTCGAGGAGCTCGCGCACCACTACCGGTTCAGCGACCGCCCCGACACGGCCCTCGAGCTGGCGCTCCGGGTGGGCGACCGCCTGAAGCGCATCTATGCCAACGAGAAAGCCTACGAATACTACGCCTACGCCGCGGAGATGTTGGCCGAGCGCGAACTCGGCGGCCCGCAGTGGGTCCAGACGCAGGAGTACATGGGCGAGCTCTGCCTCACGCTGGGCCGCTTCGACGAGGCGACGCGCATCTACAACACGCTTCTCGGCCCCGACATCGCCCCCAAGCTCGGGCCCGTGGCGCGGGGGCGCTTCGCCCGGCAGCGCGGCCGGGTCTGCGAGATTCTGGGCGACTACGACCATGCGCTGCACTGCTACCGCGATGCGCGCGACGTTCTGTCCGCCGCCGGGCAGGAAAGCCCGGAACTGCAGCTCGAGAAGATTTGGGCGATCAACGCCCTCGGCGGGCTGTACGTGCGCATGGGCAAGTGCGACCGGGCCATGAAGATCTCCATCGAGGCGCTCAAGATCATCGAGAGCACGAGCGAGACCATCGAGCACGCCGTGGTCTTCACCACCATCGGCGGCGCGAACTACTACAAGGGCAATCTGCCCCAGGCCATCGAGTTCCAGCGCCGCAGTCTGGAGATCCAGGAAAAGCTCCAGAACGTGCCCGAGATGATCCTCACCCTCAACAGCCTCGGCAAGAGCCATCAGGCCAACGCGGAGTTCGGCGAGGCCGAGGGCTGTTTCCGCCGGGCCATGGCGCTGAGCGACGAGATCGGCGACTCCTACGGGCGCGCGCTCTCCTACAACAGCTTGGGGTGGTTCTATTTGGAGGTGGGGGATCTGGACAAGGCGGAGGAGGCGCAGGCCGCGAGCCTGCGGCTTTCGCGCAACTACCGCATGCGCCAGTTGAGCCAGGAGAACTACGTGCTCCAGGGGCTCATCCTGCAGGGCAAGGGCGAGTACACCAAGGCCGAGGCCAGCCTCTTCCGGGCGCTGACGGCCCTGGCCAAGCAGGGCAACCGCTGGGAGCTCTGCAGCCTCCTGCTCAAGATGGCCGAACTCCACCTGAAGACCGGCAAGCACAAGGATGCCGAACGCATGGTGCAGGACGCGGAGCGCCTCAGCGAGGATCTGGGCATGTCCAACCTGCGAATCCTTTGCGCGCTGCAGCGCGGCCGGCTCCTCAGGGTCTGCGGTTCCGCCGGCGAGGCGCTCGACGTGCTCCGATCCGGGCTGGCGCTCGTGACCGGCGAGGTGACTCCCGAACTGACGGGCGAACTGTCCTACGAACTCGGCGAGACGCTGCTCGTCCTGCGGAAGGTGGAGGAGGCCGAGCAGTTTTTCAGCAAGGCGGCCGAGAAGGCGAAGGAAGTGCTCGCCCGGGTGCCCGCCGAACTTCAGCAGGCCTATCGGGCCAAGCGGGCGGCGTGGATGCAGGGCGCGCCGCTGCTGCCGGAGACGCCCGCCTCGCCGCCGCCGCCGCCGCCGGAGCCGCCGCCGCCGCGCAAGGAGACGGAGATTCGGGAGGAGACGCAGCGCCTGGAGCTGGTGACGCGGCTCACCGCGGAGTTCGCCTCCGGGATCGCGCCGGAGGAGTGTCTCTTCCACGCCCTGGCGGTGTTGACCGCGTACCTTCGCGCCCAGTATGGCTTCCTCCTGCGCGTCGAGGACGAGGAGCAGGTGCGCATCCTGCTGGCGTGCGACAAGGACGGCAAGCGCGTGAGCCAGCCCTCGGCCCTGGTCGCGAGCGAGCTGATCGGCGATGTCCTCGGCGGTCAGCCGATCTTCTGCACGAACACCGTGGACGACGCCCGCACGAACGAGTACGAATCCGTCTTCACCCACAACTTGCGGGCGGTGGTGGTGACGCCCTTGAAGGCGGCGGGCGCCGTGGCCGGCATGCTCTACATCGCCAACCCGGCGGCGCAGGCGACGCAGGACAAGCTGAAGACTATCGTGAGCAGCTTCGTGCCGATCTTCGCGCTGGGGCTGCTGCAGTGCCGCGCGACGGCGCGCTGAGGCCGCGCAGAGGGATCACGGCACCGCCGCGGGCCGCTCTTCCTTCACGAATTTCCCATCCACCATGTACAGCCGGCGGTCGGCGCGATGGGCGAGATCGCGGTCGTGCGTCACGATGACGAGGGTCGTCCCGTGGTTCTTGTTCAGCCGCCACAGGAGGGCGACGATGCGCGCGCTCGTGGCGGTATCCAGGTTGCCCGTCGGCTCGTCGCAGAAGACGATCTCGGGCTGCGCGATGAGCGCCCGGGCGATGGCGGCGCGCTGTTTCTCGCCGCCGGAGAGCTCCCGCGGCCGGGCGTGCGCGCGCGCTTCGATGCCGACCTGCTCCAGCAGATCCGCCGCGCGCCGCCTGATCGCGGCCCGGCCGTGGAACCAGGCGCGCGGGCCGGCGCGCATGAGCAGGGGCAGCGCCACGTTCTCGACGACGTTCAGGTCGGGGAGCAGGTGGTACATCTGGAAGACGAAACCGAACAGGCGGTTCCGGATCCAGCCCTGCTTCGATTCAGGCAAGGCCGTCAAATCGCAGCCGCGGAAGCGCGCTTCCCTGCCGCCGTAACGCACCTCGCCGGCGTTGGGTTCGTCCAGAAGCCCGAGAACGTTGAGGAGCGTGCTCTTGCCCACGCCCGAGGGGCCGACAATAGCGAGGATTTCGCCCTGATAGACATCGAGCGAGATACCCTTGAGCACCTCGGCCTCGCGGCCGGGCGCGTAGCACTTGACGATGTTCCTGCCCGCCAGTATCGGTGTCATTCGGAATGGATTGCCCCGATGGGGTCCTGCCGCGCGGCCCAGAGCGCCGGAAGCAGGCTTCCCAGAAAACCGCCGAGGACGGTGAAACCGGTGATCATGACCAGGTCCCGGAGCTTGATCGCCACGGGGATCCGGTCCATATAGTAAATGTCAGGAGGGAAGAGCCGCCACCGGGTCCAGGCGTAGATCACATCGTGGATCGCGTTGATGTGCTCGCAGAAAGCCAAGCCGCCCAGGAACCCCAAGGCGAGCCCGGCGATGCAGATCGCGCCTCCGTGGATAATGAACACGCTGAACACGTGGCTGCTCAGGGAGCCCGCGGCCTTGAGGATTCCGATGTCGCGGCGTTTCTCGATGACGTTGAGGGTGAGGATCAGAAAGATGATAGCGCCCACGAAGGCGTCGACGATGCCGATGATGAGGGTGACGATGCCTTTCTCGACCTCGACGGCGCGCAGCAGGTTGCGCTTGCGCCCCTCCCACGATTCCGTGTAGGGCCGGAAGAGGCCGACGGGGGCCGGCGCGTCGAGAATTCGCTGGATGTAGCGGGGCAGGATCTCGCTCTCGATGGCGCGGCTGGTCGGTCCCATGAGGCTCCGGTAATCCCGCAGCGCGACCTGGATGCCCGACACGCGCCAGCCGCCGGCGGCGAATTTGTCGGTGTCCGGCAGGTCCGGGTCGTACAAATCGATGAATTCGCACGCGGCGCCGAGGGGCATGTAAAGGGAGCGCCGGTCGTTCTCGAACAGCCCGGAGTGGAAGGCGCCGACGACGAGGAACTCGCCGGTCCTGAGCTCGCCCCTTTGCGGCGAGTAGGTCGTGAGCTGGATGACCGAGCCGAAGCTTGCCAGCCGGCCGGGACCGATAATGGCTTGAATGCCGAGAATAACCGGCGGCGGCAGCCTCTGCTCCCAGAGCGCGGCCTTCTCGGGGGCGTAGCGCAGGTAACGGTCCTTGTGCGCCTGCCAGATCCGATCGCGGTGCTCGGCGCCGAAGAGCCGCGCGATCTCCTCTTTCGTGAGCGGGGCGCGATCCTCGGGCCGGGGGATGGGCTTGTCCTCGTTGCTGAGAATCCGCGCGAGTTCCTCCTCGCGCAGGAGATAGCCGGCGAACTTGCCGACGTCGGCCTCCCGGAGGGGATCGACGCCTTTGACGAGGAGGTAGTCCGTGAGGGGTCCGGCGTAGGTCTGGGCCTGGAACATGGCCATGGTCTCGACGTACGGCGCGACGCCGGTCACCTGGGGGAGCTTGGCGATGTCGGCGGCGATCTCCTCGGCGAAGGGCAGGTTCATGGGCTTCACGGCCGTGACGATGAGGTCGGAGCTCGCCCCCCTGACCATGGCGCGCATCTGGTCGCCGAAGCCCTGGAAGACGGAGCGCACGACGATGAGCGTGAAGACCGCCAGCACGACCGCCACGACCGCGGCGCCGGACATGATCCAGCGGGCGAGGAGATAACGGCGGGCGAGAAACAGGAGATACATGGCCGCTCCGCAGGCTGTCGGTGTATGATGGTGCGCGGCGCGCCGCGCACGAGCGCGTTCCTCCGGCGACGGCGCGTGCCGGCCCGGAGCGAGCGACCGACGATAGTACGTGCGCGCGCGGCCGAGCGCAAGAGCGGGCCGGCTGCCCGCGGAAGACGGTCGACGCATGGAGAACCGACCCGAGGGTCGCAGACACGGTTTCCGCCCGCGGGAGCGGCTGCACAGGAAAGCGCAGTTCACGGAGATCCTGGAGCGCGGCGCGCGGTTCTCCGCCGGCGGCATCACGTTCAGGTGCTTGCGCACCGGCGGCGCCGCGAGCCGCCTGGGGGTGATCGTCGGACGGCGCAACGGCAACGCCGTGGCGCGAAACCGAATTCGGCGGTTGCTCAGGGAAGGCTTCCGCCTGAGCAAACATCGCCTGCCCTGCGCGGTGGATGTCGTCCTCATTCCGGCTCCGTCCGCGACGTTGACGCTGGATCGCGTGCTGCGCGCGTTCGCCGCCTTCGCGCGGGCGTTGGGCGCGGAGCGGCCGTGAGCGGCCTCGCCGTTCGGACCCTGGTCGGCTTGGTGCGTTTGTACCAGTGGGCGCTGCGGCCGGCGTTCAGCCGCCTGCCGATCGTTTGCCGTTTCTATCCGAGTTGCTCGGAGTACTGCATCGAGGCTCTGAGACGCAAGGGCGCCGTCAAAGGATGCCTCCTCACCGCGTGGCGGATCCTCAGGTGCAACCCTTTCGGGAGGGGCGGTTTCGATCCCGTGCCGTAACGCGCGGCGTGAAAGAGGGGCCAGCCGGTCGGGTGGGGCTCAAAACGTAGTTTATAATTTACATTGTCTAAAGTCTTCGGCCGGGACCGCCGAAACATCCGGTAACGCGCGCGGCAGGCAATCGCGACCGGCGGTCGGTTTCAGGCGGCGGCCGACAGCGCCGGGAGCCGGTGCCGCGCCACGGAGGTGATCGTCTTGCCGCCCGCAACGATGAAGGCCGACATGAAGTCACGCATCAGCTTCTCGCCGCCCCGCAAGCTCTACCGCATCGGTGAGATAATGAGCTCGACCGGGCTCTCGCGGCAGACGCTGCACAACTACACGATGTTCGGCTTGATCTCGGAAGAGGATCGCACGAAGTCCGGCCATCGGCTCTACGGCGAAGACGTGTTTTCACGACTGAGCCGCATCGAAGAGCTGAAAAGACAGCGCAAGACCCTCAGGGAGATCCGGCACCTGCTCGCAACGGAGGCACGCTGACGAGTCGCGCGCGACTCCCCTGCGAGGCGCCGAGAAAGCTGCCCGCCCGCCGTTGTCCGCGCCGGACCTGACCGCGATTCAGGGAGAACCGGTTTTCATAGCCACTATAGACAGTGGTGGTATTGGCGGATTATCACGATCTATCGACATCCAATTAAATCTAGTTCAGATAATCTAGTTCGTAGTTTACAGATCATAAATTACATATTATGGTGTGGCTTCCTTGACCGGTCGCGTCGATACGGCGCGGCCGGAAGCGCCTGATCGTCGAGACCCGCGGACTCGGCGCCGGGCGACCGCAGGCAGGGGCGGGCGAGGAGCGCGCGCCCCCGCGGCGGAAGGGCGCCCTTGAGAAGGGGTGGAGAGCAAGAAAAGTAGATCGCCGGCGGAGGCCCGAGAGGACAGGGTCGGCCGCGGGAGCCTCGGGCCTCCGTGCCGGTGATCGCGCACCCGTGCGTGGACAACCGGAGGACTCAGGGCGATGGTTTCCCGTACCACGGCGTTGGCGGAAGGACCGGCGCTCGCTCGGCCGAGTTCTACGGACCTCGAGGAGCTTTTCTCCGCCCTCGGGAGCGCCACGGAAGCCCTTAAACAGTCCCACGACCAGTTGGGGACCAGGGTCAAGTACCTGGAGCGGCAACTCGTTCAGAAAGACCGCGCGCTGGAACGTAAGCGGCGCCTCGAGGCGCTCGGGAAGATCGCCGCGGGCGTGGCGCACGAGATTCGGAATCCGCTCGGATCCCTCGCCTTGTACGTCGATCTCCTCGAGCAGGAGGCAGGCCAGCGGGAATGCGTCCGGGAACTGATCGCGTCCATGCGCAAGGGGGTGGCGCTGCTCTCGGCCACGGTCAACGACATCCTCACCTTCACCGAGCCGGGGCGGGCTCGCCCCGCGGACTGTGACATCGTCGCGTTGCTCGATGAATCCGCCGCCCTGGCCCGCGGGGAGGGTTCCGCGGCCGTTCTCGTCGCGCGCAGCTATCCCAAGGAACGCCGTCTGGCCCGCGCCGACCCCGACTGGCTCAAGCGCGCCTTCCTCAACGTGATCAGGAACGCCTATCAGGCCATGCCGCGCGGCGGCGAGTTGCGCCTGGGCGTCAGATACGGCAATGCCGTGACGGTCCGAATTCGCGATTCAGGCCCGGGCATCCCGCCCGACAGCCTGGAGAAGGCGTTCATGCCGTTCTGGAGCCTGCACGAGGGGGGCACCGGGCTCGGTCTTTCCATCGTGCACAGCCTGATCGAACGTAGCCAGGGCAGGATCGAGCTGGCGAACCGCGCCGCGGGCGGACTGGAGGCGCGAATCTCCCTGCCTTGGGAGCTCAAGGAGGACGGAGCGTGACCGCGGCGGCGCGGATTCTGGTCATCGACGACGACGCGCTGATGCGCGACTCGTTGGCGCAAACCCTGGCGGGGGCCGGTTACGAGGTCGTTACCGCGCCGTCGGGCCGCCACGGACTGGACGAGATCGGCCGCGGTTCCTTCGACCTCGTCCTCACCGATCTCAAGATGCCGAACATGAACGGCATCGAGATGCTCCGAGAGCTGCGGCGCCGGGGCGACGAGACGCCGGTGATCCTGCTGACGGCCTACGCGACGATCGACACCGCGGTGTCCGCCATGAAAGGCGGCGCCGCCGATTACCTCACCAAGCCGTTCCAGCGCGACACGGTCTTGGTGGCGGTCGAGCGGACCCTTGACCGCGAACGTCTCAAGCGCGAAAACGACTTCTTCAGGAATCAGGCGGGGCGCGAGGACCCGTCGCGCCCGATCATCGGCGCCAGCCGCGCGCTCAAGGAGACCCTCGACCTGGCCGCCAAGTACGCGCCGAGTTCGGGAACGGTCCTGATCCGCGGGGAGAGCGGCACCGGCAAGGAGCTCTTCGCGCGGCTGCTCCACCAGCGCGGCCCGCGGCGCGGGAAGCCGTTCCTGAGCGTCAACTGCGCCGCCCTGTCGGCCGGGCTGCTGGAGAGCGAGCTCTTCGGCCACGAGAAGGGCGCGTTCACCGGCGCGGACCGGCGCAGCATCGGCCGGTTCGAAATCGCCGACGGCGGGACGCTGCTCCTGGACGAGGTCAGCGAGATCGACCCGCGTCTTCAGGCCAAGCTGCTCCGGGTGCTCCAGGAGAAGGAGTTCGAGCGCGTGGGCAACCCGCGCACCATCAGGGTCGATGTCCGCGTCATCGCCACGACCAATCGGAATCTGGAGAACGAGACGGCGGCAGGCCGCTTCCGAGAGGATTTGTACTTCCGGCTCAGCCGGCTGGTTCTCGACATCCCGCCGCTGCGGGAGCGCGCCGGCGACATCCCGCTCCTGGCGGCGCACTTCCTGGGCCGTGCCGCCCAGCGCAACGGCGGCCACCCGCGGCGCCTGGCTCCCGGCGCGGCGGAGGCGCTCGCGGCGTACTCCTGGCCCGGGAACATCAGGGAGTTGGAGAACCAGATCGAGCGCGCATCCTTGCTCTGCGAGGGCGAGGAGATCGGCGCGGAGCTTCTAGGGCTGGCGGTGGGCGCGCGGGAGCTGCGGCCCGATCGCGGCCTGTCCGAGGGCTTCGCCGCCAAGCCCATGGAGGAGATCGAGCGGGCCCACATCGCCGCCACGCTCAAACACACCCGCTGGCACCAGAAGCGCGCGGCCGAGCTGCTCGGCATCGGCGTCAGGACCCTCAGGGAGAAGGTGAAGCGTTGGAATCTGCGGCAGGAGAACTAACCCGCGCCGTCGGGGGCGGAATTCGCCCCCGGGGGAGAATTTCGCCCCGGGGGCGCGCCGCGTCCCGCGCGCCGGGGCCGCGCGGCCTCGTTTCCGGCGCGCCGGCGGGGCCGCGGGGTTAGGCACGCGGTTTGCGTAGGGCTGCGCAGGAATGAACACGATGATGGACGCAATGGGACCGGTTGCGCTCGATGCGCTGAAATCCGCCGAACCGTCCGCGGCGGCGGGGCGCGTCGCGCCCAAGCCCGCCGGCGGGGCGCCTCCTCCCGAGGTCAGCTTCAAGGACGTGCTCAAGAAGTCGATCGACGAGGTGAACGTCCTCCAACGGGAGGCCGACGCCGCGATCCGGCAGGTCGCCGCCGATGCCCGCGCGGACTACGCGGGCGTGATCGACGCGGTCCGGAAAGCGGACACGGCCTTCAAGACCCTCATGCAGGTCCGAAGCCGGCTCATCGAGGCGTATCAGGAATTCAACCGGCTGCAGATATGAGTAGTTGAAGGTTCGAGGTGACGAGCGTGTGGGAGCGGTTCTTAGGTACGTTCCGGGAGCGGGCGGCGCGCCTGGCGGCCGGCCTGACGCCGAGCCAGAAGATCGCGGCCGCGGTTCTGGCGGGCGCGGTCTGCCTCGGCCTCCTGTTCGCGGCGTTTTTCTCCGGCCGGGGCGAGTTCACCGCCCTGGCGCGCCACCAGGACGGCGGCGAGCTCCGGCGCATGGCCCTGAAGCTCGAGAACGCCGGCTACGGCGTGCGGGTCGAGCAGGGCGCCCTCCGGGTGAAGAGCGAGCAGCTTCCGCAGGCGCTCAACTACCTCGCGTCCGAGGTCACATCCGGACCGCGGCGCGACGGCTGGGCGTGGCTCGACCAAGACCCCCAGTGGGGCGACACCTCGGTGCGGCTCAGCGAGAAGGTCAAGCGCGCCAAGACGATCAACCTGGAGGAATCGATCAAGGCCTGTCCGGACATCGTCGACGCGATCGTCGAGCTGAACATCAAGCGCGAGCCGCTGACCGTGCTGGGCGGCGGGGGCGCGTCCAACAGCGCGAGCGTCGCCGTGACGCTCGCTCCCGGCATCGGACGCCTGACGAACGCCCAGGTGCGCACCATTCGCGCCATCGTCAGCGGCGGCGCGCCGATTCCCTTTCAGGCCGTCAAGGTGGCCGACAACCGCCTGAACGAGTACGCCCTGGAAGATGACGGCAGCGGCGGGGGCGCCGGCTTCGACGAGCGCCGCCTGGCCCATATCGCCCATTACAAGCGCGAGATCGCGGCCTACATGGGGCGGACCTTCCGCGAGAGCGAGTACTCCCTCTTCGTCGATGTGAAACTCGACCGCCGGAAGACCGAGAGCGACGCGGAGCTGGTCGCCGCGCCCGAGAGCCCGGTGAAGGTCAAGGAACGCGCGGAGCGCGAAACGCACGGGCGCGCGAGCGGCGCCGATCCCGCGGGCGGAGCGCCGGGCGACGGCGGCGGCGAGCGCATGGTGAGCGAGGTCGAGTACGCGCCGGTCGTCGGCCGCACGCGCGACAAGACGGTGAAGCCGGCCGGCGCCATCCAGGAGGTGGCGGTGGCGGTGCGCGTCGACAAGGCCGCCGTGGGGCGCGTCGTCGCGGCGCTGAACGTCGAGGCCGGCCCGGCCGAACCGGCGCGTCCGGGGATCGATGCCGCCGGCTTCTGCAAGGAGCTGGAAGACGAGATCCGCAACATGCTCGCCATCCAGGGCAAGGTCAGCGTGAGCGTCCTGCCCGGCGTGATGCTGGCGGCGCCGGCGGCGCCCGAGGCCGCGCCCCCCATCCGCACGGCGGCGGCGGGCGAATGGGCGAGCAGGCACGCGGCGCTCATCGCCGGCGTGCTCTTCGTGATCGCGGCCCTGGGCTTCATCTACACCCTCGCGCGGAGAGCCGTGCCGCCGCCCATCGATATTCCGCCGGCCGGATTGCTCGACGGGCACGCGGCGGAGGGCGGCGAGGAATCGCGGGCGGCGGACACGATCGCGGAACTGCGCCTCGAGGACGAGGATTTCGCCGAGGACGTGGGGGCGATCGGCGTGTTTTGCCGGACGCGGCCCGGCGCGGCCGCGGAGGCCGTGAGAGCGTGGGCCGAGGCCGACGCGCGCCCGGCGGAGGGCGACCGATGAGCTCGGGGCGCGCGCGGACAACCGATCGGGAGGCGCCGCCCGCCGCGGCCGCGCCGGCGCGGCCCCGGAACTCGGCGGCGCCGTCCGGGAAGCTCGGTCTGAGCGGGCTCAGAAAAGCGGCCGTGCTCCTCGTCACGCTGGACGAGGATGCCGCCGCGGCGATCTTCACGCGGCTTCCCGGCGAAGTCGCCGAGCGCGTCAGCCGGGAGATCACGGCTCTGGATGCGGTGGGCAAGGAACAGCTCCGCGCGGTCGTGGCGGAGTTCCGCGCGCGGGCGGCGGAGGCCGGCGCGGATCCGAGCCCCGCGCCGGCCTTCGAGGACATGCAGGGCGTGGAGGACGCCGCGATGCGGCGGTCGCTTGCGGGCGTCGAGCCGCGCCGGATCGCGCTGGCGCTCAAGTCGGCCTCGCCGGAACTCAAGGCGAAAGTGCTGCGGAACCTGGCGGCGCCCGCGGCGGAGGCCGTCAGGGACGCGCTGGAGCGCATGGGGCCGGCGCGCGTGGCGGATGTCGAGGCGGCGCAGCAGGCCATCGTCGCGGCGGCCGGCCTGCTCGGAGGCGGCGCGCCGGCGGGCGTGCGCGGCGGCAGCCGCGAAGGAGAAACCGTTGTCTGACCGAATGTCCCGCGAACGTGAGCAGCCCTGCGCGCGCGGCGGCGTCCCATCCGGGCGGGCGGGCGTGCTCGAGGCCGAGGACCTGGCCCGCGCCATGCTCCGGCAAGCCCGCGACAAGGCCGAGGACCTGACGCGCAAGGCGGGCCGGCTCGAAGAGCAGTACCGCCGCCGGCGGGAGGAACTCGCCGAGGAGGCCCGCGTCAAGCGGCAGGCCTGCGACGAAGAGATCGCGGCCATGAAGGCGCGGGCGGAGCAGGACCTGGAGGCCTTGCGGGCGGAGGCGCGGGAGCGCGCCCGCGCGGAGGGGCTCGAGCAGGGCTTTCAGGAGGGATTCCTGCGGGGGCGGGCCGACGGGCTGGCGGAAGGGCGCGATGAGGGCGGCCGCCGCGGGCGCGAGGAGGTCATGCGGACCCTCGGCGCCGAGCTTTCGGCCGCGGCCGCGGCGCTCGCGGCGCTCGTCAAGGAGATCGAAGCGCGCCGCGCCGCGCTCCTGAACGGCGCGGAGCGCGATGTGGTGACCCTGGCCTTGGCCATGGCCGAGAAGGTCGTCAAGCGCGAGATCCGCCTGGCGCCCGAGATCGTGCTCGGCAACGTTCGGAAAGCCCTGGAGCTCGTCGCGCAGCGCGGCGGCGCGCGGGTCGAGGTCAATCCGGAGGACGCGGCGCTGATCGAGCGCCACGCCGCCGGCGCGCTGGATGTCTTCAGGGAGAGCCCGAGCCTCGCGATCGTTCCGAACGTACGCGTGGCGCGGGGCGGCTGCATCGTGACGAACGGCGGGGCCGGCGCTGATCTGCAGATTGAAACGCAGCTCGCGGCGATCGAGCGGCTCTTGGCGGGGGAGAGCGATGACGCGGTTCGCGCGTGAGCACGCGCTGCTTCGGGAGTTGGAGCCTGTCCGGGCTTGGGGCCGAATTCGGCACGTCGCCGGCACGGTCGCCGAGGCCGAGGGGCTCTGCCTTCCCATCGGCGCCGTGTGCGCCATTCGCGGCCGGCGCGCCGCCGATGCGACGGCGGCCGAGGTGGTCGGCTTCCGCGACGGGCGCGTGCTCCTCGTTCCCTACGGCTTCGGCTACGGACTGTGTGCCGACGATCGGCTGGTTTACGACGGCGCGGCGCCGCACGTGCGCGTCGGGTCCGAGCTGATCGGGCGCGTGATCGACGGGGAGGGGCGCCCCATCGACGGGCGCGGCCCGCTGGGCGCCAAGGAGACGTTCCCGCTCTACGGCGTGCCCGTGAATCCGCTGGAGCGCGCGCGCATTCGCGAGGCGCTCGGCACCGGCGTGCGCGCCATCGACGCGCTGCTCACCGCCGGCCGCGGCGCGCGTCTGGGCATCTTCTCGGGCACCGGCGTCGGCAAGAGCGTGCTCCTGGGCATGATCGCCCGGAACACCGACGCGGACCTGTCGGTGATCGCCCTGGTCGGCGAACGCGGGCGCGAGGTCAGGGAGTTCGTCGAGCGCGACCTAGGCGCGGCGGGGCTCGCGCGCTCCATCGTCGTTGTGTCCACCTCCGACGCGTCGCCCGTGGTGCGGCTGCGCGCCGCGCATGCGGCGATGGCCATCGCGGAGTATTTCCGCTCCCGGGGCCGGCATGTCGTGCTGCTCATCGATTCGGTGACGCGCGTGGCGGCGGCCCAGCGCGAGGTCGGCCTGGCCGCCGGCGAGGCGCCCGCATCGCGGGGCTACACGCCGTCGGTGTTCGCGCTCTTGCCGCGGCTGCTGGAGCGCGCCGGCACTTCCCGGCAGGGCAGCATCACCGCCTTCGCCAGCGTGCTGGTGGAGGCCGACGACATCAACGATCCGATCGGCGATGCGGTGCGCGGCATCCTCGACGGCCACGTGTGGCTCTCCCGCGATCTGGCGGCGCGCGGCCGTTGGCCCGCCATCGATGTGCTCGGCAGCGTGAGCCGCGTGATGCCGGATGTCGCGTCCCCCGAGGATCTGCGCGCGGCGGCGGAGCTGCGCGCGCTGGCGGCGTCCCTGAGGGATGTGGAGGATCTGGTGCGGTTGGGGGCCTACGCCCGAGGCAGCGACCCGCGCGCCGATCGGGCCCTGGAGCTGCGCGGCGCCATCGAGGCGTTTCTGCGCCAGGACCGCGAAGAGCGCGCCGAGCCGGCGGAGGCGCGCCGGCGGCTCAAGGAACTGGTGATGGAAAAGGAGCGCGACGGTGCGCGGGCTTGAGGCGCTGCTCAGGATCGCCGCGGCGGCGGAGGACCGGGCGCGGGGCGCGCTGTCCGCGGCGGTGCGCGGCCGCGATGCCGCGCGGGCCGAGGCGGCGGCGCTGGCCGATCGCGCCCGCGCCGCGAGGGCGGCGGTGCGGGAGCGGGAGCGCGGCGCCCGCGCGGCGGCGCTGGAGCACCGCCGCTGGGCGAGCGCGCTGGCCGATCGCGCTTCCCGCTGCCGGGACCGCGCCCGCGCCGCCGAGGGCGTCGCGGAGGGCCGCGCGAGGGAGTACCTGGAAGCGCGGCGGCGGCGCGAGGCCGTCGGCGAGGTCCTCGCGGCGCGCCGGGCCGCGGCGCGGAAGCTCGCGGCGCGCCGCGAGGAGCGCGAACTCGCCGGCGCCATGCAGCGGGCGCGAAAGGAGAGGACGGCGTGAGGGCGAAGCGAATCGCCGCGGCGGTGATCGGCCTGGCGGCCTGGACCGGCGCCGCCGAGCCCATCGACGAGGGCATGACGGTTGCCGAGTATCACGGGGAGGCGCGGGGGGCCGCGGCGGCGGATCCCGGCGCGCCGGACATCGCGCGGCTCCTCGGCGTCACGCTGCTCCTGGTCGGGGCCGCGGGCGGGCTGTACTTCCTCTGCCGGCGCCTGCGGGGCGGGCGGCGCGTTCTCCGGGGCCGCAACGTGAAAGTCCTGGAGACCGCCTACGTCTCGCCCAAGCACACTCTGGCCCTGGTGCGCATCCGCAACCGCATCCTGCTCCTCGGCATGGGCCAGGATGTGCGGACGCTGGCGGAGTTCGCGCGCCCGGAGGAGGTGCTCCAGTTCGACGGGGCCTTCAGCGAGGAGTTTGAGAACGCCTTGGAACGGGACGGCGCTTCGAAGCCGGCGGCGCGGGCGTGCGAGCCCGTGGCGCAGCTCCGCAAGGCGCTGGACCGGTGGCGGCACAAGCTGCGGGGGGAGGCGCGCGCATGATCTGCCCCGTCCTGGCGGCGAACACGGTGCGCGACCTGCTCGGCGGCGGAGAGACGCTCTCCGCGACGCTCAGGCTGGTCATCATCATCACCGCCCTGACGATCCTGCCCTCGATTGTCCTCATGACGACCTCGTTCATCCGCATCTCGATCGTGCTCTCCTTCGTGCGGCGCGCGCTCGGCACGCAAGACTTGCCGCCGAACCAGGTGATCGTGGGCCTGGCGCTTTTCCTCACCTTCATGATCATGGCGCCGACCTGGACCGAGGCCTGGCGCGAGGGCGTCGAGCCGTACCTCGATTACCGCAAGTCGGAGGAGGACGCGCTCGCGGCCGTCGCCAAGCCGGTGCGCCGGTTCATGTTCGCGCACATGGCGCGCGCCGATCTGGACACGTTCCTGCGCCTCGCGGGGCGGCAGACCGATTCGGCGCTCAGGCTCCAGGACATCGAAACGCACGTCGTCGTCTCGGCGTTCATGACCAGCGAGCTCAAGCGCGCCTTCACCATGGGTTTCTTGATCTACCTGCCGTTCCTGGTCATCGATCTCATGGTCGCCTCGGTGCTGGTCTCCATGGGAATGCTCGTTCTGCCCCCCGTGCTGGTCTCGCTGCCCTGCAAAATCCTCCTTTTCGTCCTCGTCGACGGCTGGGGGCTCGTGATCGGCAAGGTGGCGGAGAGCTTCATGACGGGCTGAGAGAGGAGCGATCGAAGGCATGGAAGGCGACGCGCTTGAATTCGCGGTGGAGGCGGGGCGGACCGCGCTCTGGACGGCGCTGGCGCTGTCGCTGCCGCTCCTGGCCGCCGGCTTGATCGTGGGTCTGGCCGTGAGCCTGCTTCAGGCGGTGACGCAGATTCAGGAGCAGACGCTGTCCTTCGTCCCCAAAATCCTCGCGATCACGGGGACGCTGCTGATTCTGATGCCGTGGATGCTGCGGGTGTTGGTGGACTACACCCACGAAGTCTTCATGAAGCTGCCCGAGAGTTTCTGAGGAAACGGACGCCGGATGTGGTCAAGCCTGGACGCGCTCATTCTTGCGCTTCCCGCCGACGCGGCGCTGAAGCTCGTGGTCTTCGCGCTGGTGCTGGCGCGCTTTGCCGGGGTGTTGGCCGCGACGCCGTTCTTCGGCGCCGGCGCCGTGCCGGCCAGGGCGAAGGCGTGGGCGGCGATGCTGCTCGCGCTGTGCGTCCTGCCGCTCCTCCCGCCCCCCGCGGAAACGGTTCTGGCCTGGAGCCGGCGGCTGCCGGGGATTGCGGTCCTCGCGGCGAGCGAGTTCGCCATCGGGTACATCTTCGGCCTCGCGGTGGATCTTTTCTTCGCCGCGGTCCAGTGGGCGGGGCAGGCGCTCGCCCAGCAGGCGGGGCTTTCGCTCGGCGCCATCCTCGATCCTCTCTCGGGCGCGGGCGGGTCCGCGCTGGCGGAGTTCAAGTACCTGATCGCCTTGGGGGTGTTTCTCGGGGCGAACCTGCACCTGGAACTGGTGGCCGTGGTGGGGCAGAGCTTCAATTCGGTGCCCGTGGGCGCGACGCTCCAGTGGGACCGGGTGGGCGAGCAGCTCGTGCTGGGCTTGGGGAGCACCATGTGGCAGCTCGGGCTGCGCATCGTCCTGCCGGCGATGCTCGGCGTCCTGCTGGTGACGGTGGGCCTCGCGTTCGTGTCCCGCGCGGTCCCCGAGATCAACGTGTTCTTGTTCGGATTCGGGCTGCAGGCCCTCGTCTGTCTGTGGCTGCTGTATCTCGCGCTTCCCTTTGTCGTGGACCTGATGCGCGAGGGGATCGAGCGCATGCTCTGGGACGCCAGGGGGCTCCTGGCCTACACGCGAGGCGGGTAGCGCATGGCTGAGGACTTCGGCGAACGCACCGAGCGCGCGACGCCGCGCAAGCGCCAGGAGGCCCGCGAACGGGGGCAGGTGGCGCGCAGCGCCGATCTGGCCGCGGGCGTGCTGCTTCTGGGCGCTTTCGCCGCGCTGCTCCTGTGGGGCGAGCGCATGGCCGCGGCCGCGGCGCGCCTCGTGCGCGCGGGCTGGGGCGGCGCCGGCGCGCCGGATTTGACGGCGGCGGGCGCGTCGGCGCTCATCACGCGGTCGGCCCTCGCCGCCGCGGCGGCGCTGGCGCCTTTCGTGCTCGTGACGGTGTTCCTCGCCTTCCTCGGGAACTTCCTGCAGGTCGGACCCCTCTGGGCGGGCGAACTCGTGCGGCCGGATATCGGACGCATCAGCCCCGGCCGCGGCCTCAGGCGCCTCCTCGGCCCCCATGGCGCCGCGCGCACGGTCATGGGCATCCTCAAGATCGGGTGCCTTGCCGCGGTGGTGTACTTCGTTCTGGCGCGCCACGTCGATCCTAGCCGCGGGGCGCCGCTTTTCGCCTTCTTCGGCGAGGACCTCGGCGGCGCGCTCGCGCGGGCGAACCGGGCCGCCTGCGAACTCGGGATCGCCTGCGGCGCCGCCCTGTGTCTCCTCGCGGTGCTCGATTACGGCTACCGGCGGTGGCGGCACGAGGCCGATCTGCGCATGACGAAGCTGGAGGTGCGCGAGGAGATGCGGCGCTTGGAGGGCGATCCCAAGATCAAGGAGCGCCGCCGGCGGATCCAGCGGCAGATCGCGTTCCAGCGCTGTCTCAGGGATGTGCCCGCGGCGGACGTGGTGGTGACGAACCCGTCGGAGTACGCCGTCGCGCTCGCGTACGACGAGGGCGCCGACGCGGCGCCGCGCGTCGTGGCCAAGGGCGAGGGCGCGCCGGCGGGGCGGATCAGGGAGGCGGCGGTCGCGGCGGGCGTGCCCGTGGTGCAGCGGCCGCCGCTGGCGCGGGCGCTCTACACGCTGGCGGCGATCGGCCACGAGATTCCGCGGCAGCTTTACGAAGGCGTGGCGGAGGTCCTGGCTTACGTGCGGCGCATGTCCGGCGCGCCGCGGCGGGAAAGGGTGGCGTGAGCATGGCGGGTGCGCGGGGGACGTACGGCGGGGAGGTCGGCCTGCTCGGCTACACCGAGCGGCACGTCGATCTGGGGCTGGCGGTGCTGCTCATCGCCGCGCTCCTGCTCGTGGTGGTCCAGCTTCCGCCGGCGCTGATGGACTTGGCGCTGGTCCTGAACTTCGCCCTCTCCCTCGTGATTCTCCTGACGAGCATTTACGTGCCCAAGCCCCTGGAGTTTTCGGCGTTCCCTTCCCTGCTCCTCCTGACGACCTTCTACCGCCTCGCGCTCAACATCGCGACGACGCGCCTGATCCTGGGCGCGACCCAGCCGGGGCCGGACGCCCTGTTCGCCGCGGGCAAGGTGATCCGCGCCTTCGGGCTCTTCGTGGCCGGCGACAACCTGGTGGTCGGCGCGGCGGTGTTCGCCATCATCGTGGTCGTCCAGTTCGTCGTGATCACGAAGGGCGCCACGCGCATCAGCGAGGTCGGCGCGCGCTTCACGCTGGACGCCATGCCCGGCAAGCAGCTCAGCATCGACGCCGACCTGAACGCCGGCCTGATCGACGAGGAGACCGCGCGCCGCCGGCGCGAGGAAGTGGTGCGGGAGGCGGACTTCTACGGCGCCATGGACGGCGCGAGCAAGTTCATCCGCGGCGACGCCATCGCCGGCATCATCATCGTGCTGGCGAACATTATCGGCGGACTGGCCATCGGCATTCTGCAGCGCGGCATGACGATCCGCGAGGCGACCGATCTCTTCACGAAGCTGACCATCGGCGACGGCCTGGTCACCCAGGTCCCGGCCCTCGTCGTGAGCCTCGCGGCGGGCCTGATCGTCACGCGCAGCACGGCGCGCGCGAACCTCGGCAGGGATCTGGCCCGACAGCTCTTGTCCTCGCCGAAGAGCCTCTTCATTACGGCGGGTTTCCTGCTCGTGCTCCTGCCGTCGGGCCTGCCGGCGCCGGTGCTGCTGGCCCTCGCGGCGGCGTGCGGCGGCGCGGGCTGGCTCCTGGCGCGAGCGAAGCGGGAGGCCTCCGCGCCGGCGCCGGCGCCCCTGGACAAGACGCGCGAACCGGAGTCCGTGAAGGAGCGCGCCCTGGCGCTGGACCAGATCGAGATCGAGGTCGGGTACGGGCTCATCGACCTCGTGGAGGGCGCGGGCAAGCTGCCCGGGCGCATCGGCGCGATCCGGGAGAAGATCGCCATGGAGCTCGGCTTCGTGGCGCCCTCGGTGCGGATCAGGGACAACATGCGCCTGGAGCCTCGGCAGTACGCCGTCAAGCTCAGGGGCGTGCCGATCGCCCGGGGCGAGCTCGAGCCGGAGCGCTACCTGGCCATGGCGGCGCGCGACGACCTGGAGCCCCTGGCGGGCAAGGAGACCACGGATCCGGCGTTCGGCCTGAAGGCCGTCTGGATCGCGCGGCAGGACGTGGGGCGCGCCGAGGCGCTGGGCTACACCGTTGTCGATGCGACCAGCGTCATGGCGACGCACCTGGCGGCGTTGCTCAGGCGCCACGCGGCCGAGCTCCTCACGCGCGAGGAGGTCGCGGGGCTGATCGAGCGCCTCAGGCGGAAGTCGCCCGCCGTCGTCTGCGAGGTCGTCCCCGACCAGCTCAAGACGGGGCAGGTGCAGAAGGTGCTGCAGCTTCTGCTCCGCGAAGGGGTTTCCATCCGCGACCTGGAGACGATCTTCGAGGCCCTGGCCGACTGGGCGCCGCGCAGCAAGGATCCGGAGGTGTTGAGCGAATACGCGCGGCACGCCCTCGGCCGGGCGATCTGCAAAGGCCTCCTGGATGCGGAGGGCAGGCTGCACGCCGTGACGCTCGACCCCAACATGGAGGAGTTCATCGATCAGGCCATCGAACGCTCGGAGCGCGGGTCGAGCTTGGCGCTTAGCCCGGAGGTGGCGGCCGCGATCTGCGCCGAGGTCGGCGACAAGCTGATGGCGGTCGTCGCGCAGGGGCGCCCGCCCGTGGTGCTCTGCGCGCCGCAGATCCGTTTTCGGCTTCGCGCGCTGCTGGCGGCGCGGATCCCGGATGTCGCGGTATTGGCGCTGGGCGAGGTAGCTCCGGATGTGGAGGTTGTCGTGGCCGGCAATGCGGCGGTGAAGGTGTGAGGCCGCCGGGAGCGCCGCGCGCGGCGCCCCGGGGCAGGGAGGAAGCGCGTTGAATCTACGCAAGATCGAGGCTGAGTCGTACCGCGAGGCCCTGGCCAAGGTGCGCACGGCGTACGGGGACGATGCGCTGATCGTCGGCACGCGCACGTTCCAGCGCGGCGGCGTGCTCGGCCTCGGCGGCAAGCAGGTCGTCGAGGTCTATGTCACGGAGACCAAGACCCGGGCCGAGCGGCTCATGGAGCTGCGCGGGCAGGCGCCGCGGGCTTCGGCCGCCGCGCCCGCGGCGGGGCCTTTCGCGCCGGACGCGGCGGAGGCGCCGCCCGAGGCGCTCGCCGCATCCCCGCCCGGGCCCGCCGCGGCCGGACGGCCGGCCGCGGCGTCCGAACGCGCGCCGTCGGCGATCGATCGGCGTCTCAACGAGATCGGGCTCGCGCTGGAGCAGCTCAGCGGCGAGGTGCAGCACTTGCTCCGCCGGAGCGAGGGGCCGCCTTGGGGCCATCAGACCCTCGAGGAGGCGTACGCGCTCCTCAGAGAGCGCGATGTCGAGGATGATCTGGCACGGCAGCTCATCGCGCGCCTGGACCGCGCCGTCCTCCCCGAGGAGGGCATGGACGAGGCCGCCCTGCGGGGGTTCCTCGCGGCGCATATGGCGCGCTTCATCGAGGAGCTGGCGCCGCCTCCGGCGGCTCCCGCGGGGCGCGTCACGATTTTCGCGGGGCCGACGGGCGTGGGCAAGACCACGACGATCGCCAAGCTCGCGGCGCGGGAGCGTTACAGCTCGGGCCGGCACGTGGCCTTGATCACCCTGGACACCTTCAGGATCGCGGCGGTGGACCAGCTCAGGAAGTACGCCGACATCATCGGCCTGGAGCTCAAGGTGGCGACCGACCCGCCGGGGTTGCGGGAAGCCATCGACTCACTGGCGGCCTGCGAGCGCATCTTGATCGATTCGGCGGGCCGCAGCCCGGCGGACGAGCTGCGCCTGGGCGAGCTCACGGCCTTCGTGCGCGCCGCGCCCGAGGCGCAGGTCAGCCTGGTTTTAAGCGCCACCGCCAGCTCCAAGACGCTGCGCCGGTCGATCGACCGCTTCGCGCGGGTGGGTTTCCGCGACCTCGTGCTCACGAAGCTGGACGAGACCCAAGGTCGCGGCGTGATCCTCTCGGCCGTGGCCCATGCCGCGCGGCCCGTCAGCTTCTTGACCAACGGCCAAAACGTGCCCGACGACATCGAGGCCGCGGACCCGCAGCGCATCGCCGACTTGCTGCTCAACGGAGGCTAGCATGGATCAGGCGGCGCGGCTTCGAGAACTGGCGCGGCACGCACCCGGCCGCATCCGCGCCATCGCGGTGGCGAGCGGCAAGGGCGGCGTCGGCAAGACCAACATGTCCCTCGCCCTGGCCCTTTGTGCGCGGCGGGAGTACGGGCGCGTGCTGCTTTGGGATGCGGATTTCGGCTTGGCGAACTGCGACATTCTCCTGGACGTGGCCCCGGAGCGGACCATCGCCGATGTGCTGCGGGGCCGGGTTCCGCTGGAGGAGGCCATCACGAGCGGGCCGGGCGGCATCGATGTGCTGCCCGCGGGCTCGGGCGTCAGGGATGCGGTGGCGCCGGACGCCGCGCAGCGCGCGCGCCTGCGGGAAGTCTTCGAGCGCCTGCGGAGCGCTTACGAGGTGGTGGTGATCGACGGCGCCGCGGGCATCGGCGAAAGCGTCATCACCCTGGCGCGGTGGGCCGATGCGGTGCTGCTCGTGACGACGCCCGAAGTGCCGGCCGTGGCGGATGCGTACGCGACGCTCAAGGTGCTTTGTCAGGCGGGGAGGAACGCCGGGATTCATCTGCTCGTCAACATGGCGCGCGACGGCGCCGAGGCCGACAGGGTCGCCGCGCGGGTGCGAGCCGTGGCCGCGCGTTTCCTGGGCATGCAGCTCCCCATCGCGGGCTGGGTGCCGCTCGACCCCCATGTCGCCGAGGCGGTCAGGGCGCGGGTGCCCTTCGCGCTGGCGGCGCCGGGGTGTCCGGCGGCGGCGGCGATGGCCGCCGTGTGGGCGCGCATCGGCCCGAAGGATCCCGTTGCGGCGAAAGGAGGCGCATGAACGCGGCGCGGACGGCGGCATCCCGCGCCGCGCGGCGCGCGGCCTGCGCCGCGGGGCTGGCGGGGCTCGGCCTGGGGGCCGCGGCCGGCGCCTGGTTGGACCTGCCGCGGGAGCGGCTGTGGATGTCGGTTCTGTGGTGCGGCGCGGCCGCGCTCATCCTCGGGTGGGCGGCCGGGCACGCCGTGGGCAGGCTGCGACACGAGGCGCGGGCGCGCGCCGGCCCGCCGGGCGCGGGCGCATCACCGGAGAGGATTACGCAACGAGAGGACGGGGCTCCGCAGGGCGCCTAGCCCGGCGCGGCCCCCCGGACCAGGAGCGAAGAGAAGTGGTGGAGAAAAACGTTGCCGTGGTGAAGAGCAAGGAGCCGCGCGCCAGGCGCGCAAGGGCGAAGGCCGCCCCGCAGACGCAGGAGCAGATTCAGCACATGTGGGCGCGGTTCAAGGCGACGGGGGATCCGGAGCTGCGCAACCGGCTCATCGAGAAGTATCTCCCGCTGGTGAGGTACATCGCCGAACGGGTGCTGGCGAAACTGCCCCAGAACATCGAGTTGGATGATTTGACCAGCGCGGGCATCTTCGGGCTCATGGACGCGGTCAACGGCTTCGATCTGGCCCGGGGCGTCAAGTTCGAGACCTACTGCACGACGCGGATCCGCGGGGCGATCCTCGATGAGCTCCGGTCGCTGGACTGGGTGCCGCGCATCGTGCGCAACAAGGCCCACCGGATCGACCACGCCAAGACGGATCTGGAGGGGCGGCTCGGGCGGCCGCCGAGCGACCTGGAGATGCGGGAGGCGCTCGGGGTGTCGGCCGAGGAGTTCGAGGGGCTGATCGCCGATTCGCAGCCGCGCTCGATGTCGAGCCTCAACGACAAGGTCCGCGATGACCAGTCCCGCGGCGACGGCAGCCGCATGAGCATGCTCCCCGACCAGAACGCCGTCGACCCGGAGGAAGAGCTCCGGAAAAAGGAGGTCACCGAGTTCATGCTCAAGGGGGTCAGCCGCAAGGAGCGCCTGATCCTGCTCTTGTACTACTACGAGGATCTCACCATGCGGGAGATCGGGGCGGCCCTCAACCTCTCCGAGTCGCGCGTCTGCCAGCTGCACTCCCGCATCATCAGCCGCCTGAAGACGCAGCTCAAGAAACATCAAACGGAGCTTTTGAGTTGAAACGCGCGGAGAAGGAACCGCCCGTGAAGGAGCTTTTGTACCTCATCCCCGCGGCCGACCGCACTCCGGAAGGCCTCAGGCCGCACCTGGAGCGCCATCCCGAGATCCGCTTCGTGTCTTTCGCGGGCGTCGACCTCGGCGGCAACGACACCGACGAGCGCATTCCCGTCGGCCGATTCCTCGCCCGGATCGAGGATTACCTGGCAGCCGGCATCCAGACCGACGGATCGAGCGTCGTTCTGCCCGGCATCGCCGCGCTGAACGATTGCAAGGTCGATCTGACGGCGGACGCGGGCGCGGTTTGGTACGTCGACTACAATCATGAGTTCCCGGACCCTAGCTGCGGGCGGCCCGTGGGGACGCTGCGCATTCCGTCCTTCCTGAAGCACCGCGGCCGCCTGGTCGATTCCCGGGCGCTCTTGAAGAGCGCCATCGATTCCGCGCACCGCAGGTTCAAGGCGCTCATCAAGGCGCACCCCGCCGCGGCGCGCGCGGCGGGGATCGACCCGCGGGGCGTGGCGTCCGTCGAGATCTGCGCCGCGACGGAACTTGAGTTCTGGGTGCGGACGCCCAGGTCGACCGTCGCCACGGAGAAGCTCTCCGTGTCGCAGATCCTCCAGGAGTCCTACTGGAAGCGCACCAAGGGGGCGGTGCGCACGGCGTTGGAGCACGCCCTCATGGTGCTTGAGTCCTACGGCCTCGCCCCCGAAAAGGGCCACAAGGAGGTGGGCGGCGTCAAGGCCGTGCTGACCGGGGAGGGCGAATTCGACGACATCCTCGAGCAGTTGGAAATCGACTGGGCCTACGCCCCCGCCCTTCAGGCGGCGGACAACGAGCTCCTGGCGCGGATCATGATCAAGGAGACGTTTCGCCGGCACGGCCTGGAGGTGACCTTCATGGCCAAGCCCATCGACGGGGTGGCCGGCAGCGGCGAGCATACCCACCTGAGTGTCAAGGCCGTGATGCGCGACGGGACGTGGAAGAATCTCTTCGCCCCGGCCGACCCGCGCAAGGATTTCCTGAGCCCCTTCGGCTGGGGCGCCCTGATGGGGCTGCTCAAGAATTACGAGGCCATCGGCCCCTTCATCACGGCGTCCAACGACGCCTTCAACCGCCTGAAGCCGGGGTTCGAGGCGCCGGTGTGCATCGTCGCGTCCGTGGGCCACGAGGTGGGAATGCCCTCGCGCAATCGGACCGTGCTGGCCGGGCTCGTGCGGGACCTGGACAATCCCTTGGCGACGCGCTTCGAAATGCGTTCCCCCCATCCGCACAGCAACACGTTCCTGGGCGTCGCGGCTTTCTGCCAGGCCATGACCAACGGCGCGGCTTGGGCGGCGGGCAGCGGCGCGACGGCCAAGGAGCTGGAGGCCGGTTTCTCCAAGCGGCCCGGCGAGGCGCACCCCTACCTGGAGAAGGAGCGCGCCTATCGCAGCGAGGAGGACGTGTTCGAACACTATCGCCAGGAGGAGCGCGACCGCATCTTCGGGGCGCCGCCGGCGACGGTCTGGGAAACAATGGAGAACCTCCGCATTTACGCCGAGAAGACGAGCGTTCTCAAGGCCGACGGCGTTTTCACCGACGAGATCATCGCTTCCTACCGTGCGGCGGCGCTTCTGCGCTGGACCATGGAACTGTCCGATCGCATCGTTCCCGAGAACGCCAAGATCGTCCGGTCCTGCGTGCGCATGGCGGGGGAGAACCGCCTGGACGCCGAGCGCTGGAGCCGCATTCAGGTCTTGAAGGACGACCTGACCCGCGACAACCACGGCCGCGTGTCGGTCTTCACGCGAATCCGGGAGGCGGCGGCGGCGGGCGCTTACGCGGAGGTGTCGCGCCTGCAGCTCGAGATGGCGGCTCTGATGAAGGAGCTGACGGACCTGTACCAGCTTTACCGCCGCAACGTGGAATGAGCCGCCGGCCTAAACCTCGCCCCGCAGGTACGCCCGGCGCAACCCTTCTGGGAAGCGTTCGATCGCGTACCTGAGCGTGGTGCGGGGCATGGCGGGCAAATGGCGCCGCAGGAACGCCTCTTCGGCGGCGCGGTCGCGTTTGCCGACCTCCCGGAGCATCCAGCCCGTCGCCTTGCGGATCAAGTCCTCGCCGTCGCCCAGGAGCAGGGCGGCAATGGCGAGCGTGTCGGCGAAATCGCCGCGGCGGATGAAGGCGTGCGTGGCCACGATGGCGATGCGGCGGGTCCAGAGCCGCGGCGAGCGCGCCCATGCGTAGAGCGGCGCTCGGTCGCGGTCGACGAGGTGCTCGCCGGCGATGCGCGGCGCCGTGAGGTCCACCAGATCCCAGTTGTCGACGCGGGCGAGATTGCGGACGTAGACGGCATAGACGCGGGCGCGTTCTTCCTCGGAACCCGCCGCGAAGCGCTCGGCGAGGATGAGCAGGGCCGCCAGGCGCGCCTCGTGGTACGGCGAAGCCAGGAGGCTTTCCACGGCACCCTCGGAAAGGCGCAGGTGCCGCCGCGCTAGCGCTCTGAGCTCGGGGACGGCGATGCCGAGAAAACGGTCGTTCTCGGCGTACTGCCCGGGGCCGCGCTTGAAGAACCGGGCCAGATGGGCCGCCTTGGCCGGATCGGCGCGGGCCCGGAGCGCGGCGCGGAGCGCCGCGGCGGAAGGGGATCGGGGCGCGGTGGTTCGCATGCCCCAAACATGCGCCCTGAAGGGGCGCGGTTCAAGAGGGCGCCGGGCACGGCGCCGCCCCGCGCGGCACGCGCGCTCGGCGGGGAGCGGCCGCGGGGCCGGCGTGCGCCCGGCGGCGGCTCAACGGCGGCGCGCGTCGTGCGCCCGGCAGAAGGGACAGCCGCGCTCGACGCGGCGCATAACCCGGGCGAAGGCGCTGTTCGGGAAGCGACGCTTGGCGATGCACAGGGGGCAGAGCGCGCAGACCGCCGCCAGGAAGCGCGTGAGGGGGGAAGCCGGCGTCATGGCTGCAGCCTCCGCGTCTTGTCGCCGAGGAGCGCCGCGAGAATGTCGCCGCGGGGGAAAGAGTGGCCGAGGTGCTGGCGGAAGCCCTCGGCGTAGGGGGCGCCGATCAGCGCGCCGCGCGCGGCGCTCCAATGCTTCATGGTCTCGATGTAGGCGTCGATGCCGTGGTGCTTCCTGAGCCACTCGCGCTGGCTGGCGTGGCAGGCGAGCATCGCCGTCTTCGTGTCCATCGTCAAGCTCACGTCCACGACGAACATGGGCTCCACCGGTCTTCCGAAGTAATCGGTCAGCTCGATGGGGTCGGCGTAGAGGAGGTACGGCACTTTCGCCAGGGGCGGCGCGGCCTCGGGGCGGCCCGTGGCGTAGAGCGGCACCGGCGCGCTGAAACAGGCATCGCGCACCAGCGCGCTGGCCATCTCGTGGTCGACCATGTAGTCCTGGGGCGAGGCCGTGAAGACGACGTCGGGGGCGACGCGGCGCAGGAGCTCCGCGGTCTCGCGCCTGAGCTCGTCGCGGAAGTCGACCTCCAGGTCGTGGCATCCGAGGCATACGTAGCGGGCGCCGAGCAGCGCGGCGGCGGCGGCGGCCTCGGCCGGGCGGATCCGGCCGATCTCTTCGCGGGTGTGGGTGGCGCTGCCGCAGTCGCCGTTGGTGAACGTCGCGAGGGTGAGCTCGTGGGCGGGGGCCAGGAGCGCGAGGGTGCCCCCCATCAGGAACTCGATATCGTCCGGGTGCGCGTGAATGGCGAGAATCCGCACGCTTCCTCCCTGGCGGTGCCGCACCTGCAGTGTACCGGCCGGCGGCCGCAGGCCGCAAGGCCGCGCCCAAGCGGCACCGCAACGCTGAAGAATGAGGATTCTTCGCGTTGAGGTGAAGACCCAGCGCTGAAGAATGAGGATTCTTCGCGTTGAGGTGAAGACCGCCCGGGAGCGGGCGCGATGTTGCGGCGCGGAGGCTCCCGTGTGAACATGGGAGCGGCAAGGCGCAGTGCCCGGGAGGAAGCGCATGAAGATCACGATCGAATATTGCTCGATGTGAGGCTACGAGCCGCGCGCCGCCGGTCTGGCGGCGAAGATCAAGAAGGCGACGGGTATCGTCCCGGAATTGAAAAAGTCGTCGGGCGGAGCGTTCGAGGTCCGCAAGGATGGCGCTCTGATTTTCTCGAAGCTCGAGGCCGGACGCTTTCCCGAGGACGATGAGGTGCTCAAGCAGCTTGCGTGAAGGCAGCCGTGGGTTCTAGGGCCGAGAGGGACGCGCGCGGCAGGCGGCGCCCCCGGGTGTTTGCGAGGCCTTCCGGACGGGCCGCCGCCCTGCGCCGCGCGCGCGGGGCGCCGTTCTGGGCCGCTTCCCTGGCGCTCCACGCCGCGGCCGCGGCGGTACTCGCCCAGGTGGTTTGGCGGTGCGAGCAGGTCGAGGCGCCCGAAGTCGTCCTGACCCTGGCGCTGACACCCGCTCCGGCGCCGCCCGCCTACCTCCCCGAGGCGAAGCGCAACAGCGTTAGACTGCCGGCGCCGCCCGCCGATCCGCCGCTCAAGGCGCCCGCGCGCCGGGCGCGCCGGATCAAGGAGGTCGTGCCGGTCATCCCGCGGGGAACCGATGTCGCCGGCATCACCGCCGATCTCAGGGACCTGGCGGCGATCGCGGCGCTGCCGGCCGCCTCGAAAGCGGCGCCGGCGGAAGAAGCGCCGCCGTCCGGTCGCGCTTCGCCGCCGGCGATCGGTGCGCCGGCCGGCGAGGGCGCGGGTTCGGGGTCCGGCGCGATCGCGGCGGGCGGCGAAGGGGGCGGCGCCGGCGGCGAAGCGGCGGCGGCCGCCGGCGCTTCCGGAGAAGTCGCGGAGGCGCCGGCCGCGGGCGGCGCGGCGGGGTCCGGCGCGGAGGCGTCGGGCGGCGGCTTCGCCCAGATCTACGGCGTCGGCGAAATCGACGAGGCGCCGGCGCGCACGCGCTACGTCCCGCCGGAGTTCCCGTCCTCGGCGCGGCTCCGCGGGTTCGTCGGTTGGGTCCGCCTCGTCTTCGTGGTCACGGCGACGGGGAGCGTCGAGGACATCGTGGTCGCGGAACTGCACGGCGCGGATGACTTCGCGGAGGCGGCGCGCGCGGCGGCGGCGCGCTGGGAGTTCCGGCCCGGGCGCCTCAACGGGCGCGCCGTGGCGGTCAGGTGCAGCGTCAAGATAACCTTCAGACCCCAGGAGGCGTGAGCGCGCCGGCGCCCCTCTTGTCAAACCGGGTTCCGTTCCGTACTATCCCGCTTCCCGAGGGCGCCGCGTCGGCCTCACCGCGGTGCGCGGCGGCGCGACGTTCCGGAGAGCGGCGGGAGGCGGCGTGCGGAGCGAGGAATTGAACGACGCGCAGCGCGAGGCGGTGGCGGCCACCGAGGGGCCCGTGCTGGTGCTTGCGGGGGCGGGCACGGGCAAGACGCGCGTCATCACGCACCGCGTGGCGCGGCTCATCGGCAACAGCGTGCCGCCGGCCGATGTGCTCGCCGTGACGTTCACGAACAAGGCCGCCCGGGAGATGCTCCAGCGCCTTCGCGGGATGCTGGGCGGGAAAAAAACCGCCGGCGGCCCCACGGTGTGCACGTTCCACCGGTTGGGCTTGACGATTCTGCGGGAGCACGCCGAGCGTGCCGGCCGCCGGCCGAACTTCTCGATTTACGACCCCTCCGACAGCGCCGGCGTCGTGCGGGATGTGCTGGCGGAACTGGTCGCTCCCGACGGGGCGGCCGATCCGGAGATGCTCCAGCGGGTGCTCAGCGCCCACAAGAACGCGGGGAACGCCGTGGAGCCCGGGGACGCCTTCTTCGCCCGGCTGCTGGAGCGCTACGAGGGCGACCTGGCCGCCCGCAACGCCTTCGATCTGGACGACCTGATCCGCTGGCCTGTCAGGCTTCTGGCCGACAAGGACCTCAGGCGCGCCTACCACCGGCGCTACCGCTACATCCTGGTGGACGAGTACCAAGACACCAATCAGGCGCAGTACGAGCTGCTCCGGCTCCTCGTCGGACCCGCGCGGAATATCTGCGTGGTCGGCGACGACGACCAGAGCATCTACCGCTTCCGCGGCGCGTGCCGCGACAAGATTCTGAATTTCAAGCGCGACTTCCCCGGCGCCAAGGTCGTCAAGCTCGAGGAAAACTACCGCTCGACCAACGCGATTCTGCAGGCCGCGAACGCGGTGATCGCCCGGAGCGCGAAGCGCCACGCCAAGCGCCTGTACAGCCGCCTGGGCGAGGGCGGCCGAGTTCGCTGCCTGGAGTACGCCGATGCCACGGCGGAAGCCGAGGGCATCGTGGACGAGATCCGGGAGCGGAGAATGCTGGGCGGCCTGAAGCTCCACGACGCGGCGATCCTGCTGCGGTCGATCCACCAGGCGCGCGTTTTCGAGGAGCGCCTGCGCTTCCGCGACCTGCCCTACACGCTCTCGGGCGGGAAGTCGTGGTTCGATCGCAAGGAGGTGCGGGACACCGTCGCGTACCTGCGCCTGGTGGTCAACCGCAGCGACGATGCGGCTTTCCTGCGGGTCGTCAATTTCCCGCGCCGGGGCGTCGGCGAGAAGGCTGTCGCCGCCTTGGTGCGCGCGGCCCGGGAGCGCGGGCGGGGGTTGAGCGAAGTCATCGAAAGCCTCGAGGACGTCGCGGGCATCGCGGCGGGAGCCAAGGCGGCCCTGGCGGAGCTGGCCGGGCACCTGGCGGCGGCGCGGAACGTGCTGGAAGCCGGCCGCGTGGTCGAGGGCGCGCGGCTTCTCATGGAGCGCATCGGGTACCGCGAGGCGGCCATCGCGCTCTATCCCGATCGCGCCACGGGGGAGCTCAGGGCGAAGGCGGTGGAAGCGGTGCTCTTCGCCCTCAAGGATTTCGTGCGCAAGGAGCCCCGCGGCGATCTGGCCGAGTTCCTGCGGCGCATGAGCCTCGACAACGAGGCGGAGCGCGGCGAGGAGGAGCGCCGCGAGGGCCTGAACCTGATGACGCTCCACAGCGCCAAGGGCCTCGAGTTCGACACGGTGTACATCCCGGGTCTGGAGGAGGGGATTCTGCCCCACGAGAAGTCCATCGCCGAGGACGACGACGAGGCCGTCGAGGAGGAGCGGCGGCTGCTCTACGTGGGCATGACGCGGGCCCGCCGGTCGCTGACGTTCAGTTTCTGCGCCTCCCGCGCCCGGCGGGGCGGAGAGGACGAACCGGAGCGCTCGCGCTTCTTCGCGGACATTCCGCCCGATCTGCTCGTGATCGGCGACCCCATGGAACCGGACCGGGTTCTCGCGCCGGACGAGGGTCTGACCTACTTCCGCAGACTCCGGGCCGCGCGGGCGGCGCAATCCGAGCGGTCCGGAGGGGGCGGCTGAGCGCCGAACCGCGCCTACTTGTCATCATCCCCAACTTCTTGCCGGATAATTCCGCAAGCGGGATGGCCACGGGGACCGGTTTTCGTTTGCTGACGGCATTGTAGCAGATAAGACCTCGCGTGCGGAAGGGGGAATTGCGGCGTAGGGTTGACAGAGGATTTCGAAGACCTTCCGCATGATGTTGACCATGGGAGCATCGGCGGCGTGTGCCGCCGCCCATGTAGTCCAGCGCGCCTCGG